>Ga0180435_10000233_pt1 | contig 57581 bp, 44 predicted proteins | sample SS_ome_3_FD_132467 | JGI IMG/M metagenome (GOLD analysis project Ga0180435, IMG submission 132467) | Hypersaline lake sediment archaeal communities from the Salton Sea, California, USA - SS_3_S_1 metaG | ecosystem: Environmental > Aquatic > Non-marine Saline and Alkaline > Hypersaline >... | reverse complement strand
CCGGCAAAAAATACGGGCCGTCATTTATTGACACCGGCCTTGCCATCGGTGACAGGCTCTATGACATCATTAAGACCGAGTTCGCCGAGTATCTATAGCCCTATTGATTTCATTACCCTTGACTATACACAAATCGAATTCTATATTGGATTTCAATATGATGCGAGCCACTAAAGACACCTGATACCATTTTCAGATACGAAGGAGCCGACCATGCACCCTCAAGAGAGAATACGCCGCACCCTCGAAGGCAAACCGGTGGACAGGGTACCGACATTCTGCGCCATGATGGAAGACAGGACCTTCAATGAAATACTCGGAAAGCCGCTGATTCCGCAGCAGCTTGTGTTTCAAAATCCGATAACCAGAAGCGTCATGAACAAATGGGGTCCCCAAATTACCCAGCCGATTTTCCAGCCGGTTCTGAACGCGGCCCTGGAAAAGCGGATCAAGGGCGCTGCCAAGCTGGGTTTTGACTCCACCTGGGCCATTTACGAAGAAAGTTTTATTTTAAAGGATTCAAACACAATGTTGAGGGTCACCGGCTCGGTGTTTGATATTCTGGAGGACGGATACGGCAATATGACCTATATGTACCGTAAACCCGGCATCACATCGCGTGAAGATTTCGAGGCATGGCCCCACTGGCCGGACGCCGACGATGTCGCCCATCGCACATATAAATTTTTTAAAAAGATGGTTAAAAAGTACGGAAATGATATGTGCCTTATCGGACAAGGGTCCGCCTACGGAATCCATGAATCTCTTCTCTGGACCGTCGGGTTTGAACGCATGTCCATCTGGCTGATGAGGGAAAAAGATCTGGTGCAGCGGTTTATCGAAATAACAGAGGAACTCTGTTTAAAAACCATGATGGCGGCAATGGATGCCGGTGTTGACATGATTATCCAGACCGATGATTTTGCATATAAAAGCGGGCCCATGATCAATCCCAAGCTGATCGACAGGGTGTTCGGCCCTTCGTATAAACGGCTTATAAAAGCGGTGCATGACAGGAGCGGCAAATTTATTCTGCACTCCTGCGGCGATAATACATTATTGATGGATACATTTATCGAATGGGGAGTTGACGGGCTTCATGCCTATGAGAACACATCCAATGTGGACATTTACAAGGAAAAGGACATTCATGGTGACCAGGTCACGATTGTCGGCGGTGTCGGAGTTGATTATCTTTTAACAGACCGTTCCAAGGATGAGGAAATCGTCGAGGAGGTAAAAAAACTGATACATGCCTTAGGACCGGGCGGACGATTTATTATCGGGCCGGTTCACAGCCTGTCTTCTATTCCCGCCCATAAAATGAAGATCATGCTTGACGCGGTGGAGACTTACGGGAGATACCCCATAGGAAACAGTTAACCATTGAGAATAACCCTGGAACCAAAAGGAGCACATCCATGAAAGACGCTATCCTCGATGTTCAAAAAGCCATCATTGACCTGAATATAGATGACATTCGACAACTGGTCCAAACATGTCTGGATGAAGGGATTGAACCGCTTGCCATATTTGAAGACGGCATCAGCAAGGGTCTTGAGATGGTCGGCGAGCAGTTTGAAGACGGCACCTATTTTCTTGCCGATCTTGTGATGGCCGGGGAAGTGGTAAAAGAAGCCATGCCTTTACTGATGGAAAAGCTGGACAGAGAATCCTCAGCGAAAAAGGGAAAGGTGATCCTTGCGACTGTCAATGGAGACATCCATGAAATCGGGAAAAATATTGTTGGCATGCTCTTAAGCGTCAACGGCTATGAGGTTATTGACTTAGGCGTCGATGTCCCTCCCGAGAAAATACTGGAGGAAGTCAAGCGCTCAGGCTCCCGCCTTGTGGGTCTTTCCGTCCTTTTAAGTACGATGGTTGGAAGCATAAAAGAGGTGGTGGACACCCTGACGGAAGCGGGGCTCAAGGATAAAGTTAAGATAGCCATCGGCGGAGCCTGCACATCAGAAAAGTTGAAAAAAGAAATGGGTGCCGATGCCTATGGCGAGACCGCCATTCAGGCCGTAAAAATATTCGATGAATTGCAGGCATCACTCTAGCATGGGCTCCGTATCGCTTATTCCCGGAGGAAAAACGAGGTCCTTTAAAACAGACACCCTTTTACTGGATGCCCTGCTTGATATGGGCCTTCATATCCAAACCGCCTGCGGCGGCAAAGGCATATGCGGCAAATGCAGCGTCCGCGCAGAAGGTGCCTTGTCGGAACCTGATGAAAATGAAAAAAATCTAAACGTCGAAAAAAACGGATTCAGACTGGCTTGCAGGTCGCGTATTCTTGGCGATGTAAGCCTGTATATTGAGGAAAACGAAACATCCGTTTTAAACAAAGCCCTTCCTTCATTCAACCCTGATGACACATATGCCGCGGCAATTGATATCGGCACAACATCCATCGTTGTGGCCCTGGTCAACCTGGCCTCGAAAACGTCCGCCGAATTGGCAACCGTTATGAATCCCCAGCGGCGGTACGGACACGATGTCATCAGCAGAATTTCATCGGCCGCTGATATGGACATATCCGACACGATGTCAAATCTGGTTCAGGATGCCGTCTTGCATACCATGTCAGCCGCTTTGAAGGATCTCGGCATTCCCTTCGGACATATCAAACGCATTACATTCTCCGGCAATACCACCATGCTTTATCTCCTGTTTGGCCTGGATGTTTCGCCATTGGGCATGTATCCCTACCGGGCGGATCACACTGACTTTGCAGACAGCGAGATAGCGGAAAAGCCGGCATTAACGGGCTCTCTCAAAATAAAGAGGGTGTTTCCCGATGCGACCATATCCGCTCTGCCCGTCCTCAGCGGATTTCTCGGCGGTGATTTGACCGGCGGACTTGCCGTCTGCCATGTCAAGGGGTTTACCAAGAACGCCTTCTTCATTGACCTCGGTACCAACGGCGAGCTTTTTTTAACCGATGGCCGGGGTAGGATATTTGCCGCGTCCTGTGCCATGGGACCCGCCCTTGAAGGTATGAATATTTCCTGCGGCATGACGGCGGATGACGGTGCCATAACCCATGTCTGGGTTGAATCCTCGGAACTCCGTTACAGCATGATGGGGAATGGATCGCCGCGCGGCATTTCCGGCACGGCCGTGGTGGATCTTCTGGCCATTTTCCTGGAAACGGGTATTATCCGTCGCAGCGGCACATTTTCAAGGGATCTCGAAAACAGACGATTGCCGTCGCCTGCCCGCTGTGAATACACATCGGCATCGAAAAAGATTCGCCTGTGGGGAGATATCGGCGTTACACAAAAAGATATAAGAAACGTGCAGCTGGCAAAAGGAGCGAGCCTGGCGGCCTCCCGTTTACTGCTCGGTCAGGCAGGCTCTTCTTCTGAGGACATAGAGCGTGTATTCATCGCCGGTGCGTTGGGGAGAAACCTGTCCATGGATAATTTTAAGAGACTGGAGTTTATCCCCGATTTTCCAAATGCCGAATACCACTACCTTGGGAATTCGAGCCTTATGGCGGCCCAGGAGGCTTGCCTGGATGAAACTTTTATAACTAGAGCCATGGAACTGAGGGACCGGGCCCAAGAAGTCAATCTGTCCGCGCTTCCGGAGTTTAACAAAGAGTTTATAAATGCTTTGGATTTTAAATAAATGAATTACTTCCTACTCGATAATATACCTTTGGAAATACAAAGTGACCACCTGTATGCCTTTTTAAAAATAAAGCCGAAAAGCAGGTTTGCGGGCGAGTTTGGTGATCTCTTGACTGAGGCCGCCGGGATTGCCCGGCCGAAGGCAATTTACAAGCTGTCAACCGTTGAAGAAAATGACGGCGATTCAGTAAAAATTGACGGCTTGCGGGTGGACAGCCGGGTGGTGAAAATCAATTTAAACGGTCGCGGGAGAGTCTTTCCCTTTGTTGCCACATGCGGTTCCGAGATTGAAATTTGGGCCGGCGGCCTGGAAAGCAGGCTTCAGCGGTTCTGGGCAGACGCCATCCAGCTCTTTGCTCTGGGGCAGGCCATCGACGCCATGAAACATGACCTACAGGATCGATTTGAAACCGGGTCAACATCCTCCATGAACCCGGGATCTCTTCAGGATTGGCCGATTAAAGGCCTGCAGACCATTTTCAGTATTGTGGGACAGGCATATGAACAGACCGGTGTTCAGCTTAACGGCAGCCTGATGATGAAACCGTTGAAATCGGCGGCAGGACTCGAATTTGAATCGGAAGAAAAGTTTTATAACTGTCAGCTGTGCCCCAGGAGTGAATGCTCCATGAGGCGGGCCCCTTATAACGACCACCTCTATCAATCCAAATATCAGGTGCATGAAAAGTAACCCATGGCGATCATGATAGGAATAGACACGGGAGGCACCTTTACGGATGCGGTCCTTCTGGATGGGAGCCGGGGCATCACTGCCGCATCAAAATCTCCCACAACAACACATGACCTTACGGTGGGTATCCGCAATTCCCTCGACGGTCTTCTGAAAAAAGCGCGCCCCGACGTCCAGTTGGTATCCCTGTCATCCACCCTTGCCACAAATGCCGTCATCGAAGGAAAAGGACGGGCCGCCGGACTGATACTCATCGGCTATGACGACGATATTATGCACAACGAGATGGTTGAATCCGTCCGGGAAGCCAACGTCGTCTTCCGTGTTGAGGGCGGCCACCTGATTTCAGGGGAGGAAAAGAGTCCTCTCGACAAGAATAAAATTGAAGAGATCGTCAAGGCAAACAAAGCCCGCGTGTCCGCCTTTGCCGTCTCAGGATACTTCGGTGTCAGAAACCCGGATCATGAACTGAAGGCCAAGTCAATTATCAGAAAAACCGCCCCCCTCCCGGTTACGTGCGGACATGAACTGACATCAAGCCTTGATGCGCCCAAGCGGGCTTTGACCACACTTCTGAATGCGCGTTTGATTCCACTTCTTTCCGAACTCATACACTCCGTAAACAATGTGTTGAACGAGTTTGGCATTCATGCGCCTCTCATGATCGTCAAAGGCGACGGGTCTCTGATTTCATCCCGTACGGCCTTAGAAGTGCCGGTGGAAACCATCCTGTCGGGACCGGCAGCCAGCATAGCGGGAGCCCGATACCTGACAAAAGAAAAAGACGCTCTGGTGATTGATATGGGCGGCACGACCTCCGATATGGCCCTATTAAGAGGCGGGGACCCGGCGGTGAGTGAAAACAATCCGGACATCGGGGGCTTCCACCCCATGGTCGATGCCGTTGACATCTTTACAAAAGGGATCGGGGGAGACAGTGTCGTCGGAATCTCAGTCGACCGTCACATCGCCGTCGGCCCTGAAAGAGTTCTCCCCCTCTCTCGTCTTGGGACCATGTATCCCGAAATTATCAACATCCTGAAGTCTTCTTCCGACCACAAGAAAGCATCGCAACTGCCGTTATTTATCTACAAGGAAATCCATAAGCCACCGGATGCCGGGGTCCCGGAGTATTGCCTGGGGATACTCAGGCGGCTGAATGAGGGGCCTATATTTGTTCCCGGCATCATGAACGAGTCCCCGCGCCCGTCGGTGGAAGAGCAATGTATCCGGTTTCTAATAAAAACCGATAGGGTTGCGGCCGCCTCCTTTACGCCCACCGATGCCATGATCGTACTGGGCCATTATATTTCAGGCTCCCGGGAAGCCGCATCCGAAGGGGCCGAATTCATTGCAAGGAGGGTGGGCATGGATGCTGACGGTCTTTCCCGAAAAACGTCTGATCAGATACGGCAGGATCTGGCCAAAGCATTGATTGAGTGCATCATGCGATACGAAATGCCGGAAAAAAACGCCTGGAAACAGACTGCCGATGCGATATGTATTCAAAAAGCCCTGGCGCCGCAGGGCAACGAACTTCTTTGCTGCCGGATGATGCTGAAATGCCCCATCATTGCACTGGGGGCGCCTTCGAAAACTTATATTCCCCATGTCGCGGCCCTGCTGGAGTCCGCCATTATTATTCCTGAATACTCGGAGGTTGCCAACGCAGTAGGAGCGGTCACCGGTATCGTTTCCCAGAAATCCCGGGCCGTAATAAAGCAGGTTCATGGCGGCAACGCTTACAGGGTTCACACCATTCGGGGAGTTCAGGTCTTTGATGGCTATGAACGGGCGGAACGTCACGCCATTGACATTTCAAAACATCACGCGTCGGAAAAAGCCTTCTCTGCCGGGGCGGGGGCTGTTGAAATTAAAATAGATAAACAAACATTGCAGGCGGACGCTGCGGACGCTGCGGTAAAAGGCAACCCGGATGGCGTTATCATTGAAACCGAAATAACAGCAACGGCAGTGGGCCGTCCGCGTATGGAAAAGTTTGGAGGTCATCGTGCATAAGACAATAGAAGAATTACTGGACAAGGGACCCGTGGTAACCGACGGTGCATGGGGGACGGAACTGATGAAAAAAGGAATGAAAGCCGGTGAGTGCCCCGAAATTTGGAACCTCACACAGCCTGAAAAAGTAGCCGAAGTTGCAACATCGTACGTGGATGCGGGCAGCCGGGTTATCCTGACAAATACATTCGGCGGCAACCGGTTTGTTCTGTCGAGATATAACATGGACAATAAGGTGAAGGAAATTAACAGGGAGGGGGTTGCCATCTCGAAAAAAGCAGCCGCTGACCGGGCGCTGGTGTTTGCATCCATGGGACCCAGCGGGAAAATGCTGATTATGAAGGATGTAACCGAAGGTGAGCTCCGGGAGGCCTTTCAAGAACAGGCCGAAGCAATAAAAGACGCAGGCGCCGATGCCATTGTCATAGAAACCATGACGGATATAAACGAGGCCCTGATAGCCATTGAGGCGGCAAAAACAACGGGACTGGCTCTGGTCGCCAGTATGGTTTTCGACGCCGGTAAAGAAAAAGATAGAACCATGATGGGGAACACCATCGAGGAAATGGCGGAAAAGTTTGCATCCGGAGGTGTTGATGTGCTGGGCAGCAACTGTGGAAAGGGCATCGAAGGGTTTGTTCCGGTCTGCAGAAAAATGAAAAAAAATACGGACCTTCCCATCTGGATCAAAGCAAATGCGGGATCACCTGAGTATAAAAACGGAGAAACCGTCTACAACACGACACCCGAAGACTATGCCGCTTGCGTTCCTATGCTTATCGAAACCGGGGCGGATTTTATCGGCGGATGCTGCGGGACCAACCCGGATTTTATCAGGGCCGTCAAAGATAAGCTGGATTGCTGACCATCTATACCAATTTAATTAGAGCCTTCAAGGCTGTGCGGACATTCGTCATCCCGGCCGTCTACTTCGGCGGTTTTCTATTCTTATTGTGCTCCTCCCATAACGCGGCGGCCTTTTTACGGGCCTCTTCCTTTTCTTCGGAAGGCGTTTTATAAATCTTCTCATGCAGCTCGGTTGCTTTTTCCTGGGCCAGGTCCAGTTCATCCTGGGTCATCTTGGACTCGATGATGGCCATGCCTTTCCGGGCCCCTTTTTTTCCTTCCATGAACGCCACACTGAACCAGATATATGCTTTTTCATAATCCCTGGTCACCCCTGTTCCTTTACCATACATGATGCCCAGGTTGTGCTGGGCATCCACATGCCCTTTTTCAGCTGATTTTTCACACCACTTTGCCGCCTCCTCGAAATTCTGCTGCGTCCCCTGCCCTTTGACATACATTTTCGCCAGAACATACTGGGCTTTGACATGGTCCTTTTCCGCTGATTTTTTAAACCATTTCATGGCTTCACCATAGTCCCGGGGAATCACCTTTCCATCATAATACATGGCGCCCAGCCTGTATTGCATGTCCGCGTTTCCCTGCTCCGCGGCCTTGCTGAACCATTCAAGAGCCTCCTGGGGATTCTGTGACACCCCCTCCCCTTTTGTAAACATCATGCCCAAAACCTGCTGCGCTTCCAGGTGGCCCTGTTCCGCAGCCTTTTTGAACCATTTAAATGCCTCCACCGAATTTCGCGGCTGACCGTCTCCCTTTTTAAATATCATACCCAGGTTATATTGTGCTTCCGCATCACCATTACTTGCAGCATCCAACATGTGCTCATAATATTTATCCCCTGCAAATAATGGGGCTGAAGTTATTACCATCAGAAAAAACAAAGAAAACGTCATCCGTTTAGCCATAAATTCTCCTGTAATTACAATTCGTTCAACAGATCGTCATAAAAACACAACTAATTATCATAACACAATAAGCCAATTTTAATAAATTATTTTTTTCCAAGTTATTTTGACAAATTCTCCACCATGATATAAAAACCATATCCCGAAACCATTATACAACTACAGGTGGAAAAATGAACATTCAAAAAGTTGAAGCACGGGACCTGCCGGACCTATGGTTCCAGGCTGTGAACACTATTCTGGACAGCGGCAAAAAATTCATTGTCGACCGGGGATCGTATGCCGGCCAGACCCGTCTGGAGTACGATTATTTCATGGGTCATGTTGCGTACCCGGGTACGAAGCCCCTGCTCCCCGATATCCCCGCATCCATCGGCATACCCAACCCGGTTGAAGAGGCCTATGTCTTTGGCGGTGAGGGGTATTCGAGATCGTACATCGAATACTTAATGACAGGGCACAAAGAACCCGGAGAATCCTATACCTACGGTGAACGACTCACAAAAACACCGGTGACGGGGACAAAGCTGGCGTGGCTGCGGCAGGATAATGACGACATAATTGAAAAAAGGGAGGTGGACGGCAAGATTCTTTATGAAGAAGATAATACCCTTTTTTTAAACCAGATCGAATGGATCATCGACACCTATCGAAAACACGGGGAACGAAATAACCAGATGGTTCTGCAGGTCGCGGATCCGTCGGACCTGATGCTCATCGATCCGCCCTGCCTTCGGTCAATAGACACGCGCATTCAGGATAACAGGCTTATATTTTTTGTCTATTTCCGGTCATGGGACCTTTGGGGGGGACTCCCCGCCAACCTTGCCGGAATTCAAAACCTCAAAGAATATATGGCGGCCGAGATCGGTGTGGAGGACGGTGAAATGATCGTTGAGAGCAAAGGCCTCCATTTGTACGGCTATGCCGAAGATCTTGCAAAATTGCGATGCATGAAAAGCTGACTTCATTCGATATAAATCCGAGAAGCTGATTCAATGACACTATATTCCTTTTTTACTCATCTTCTCTTTGCCGTTTGCCTGTTTTTCATATCTGTCGTGATCTGCCTCCTCATGATCCACAGAGTCAAAATCATGGATATCCCCAACCAGCGATCCTCCCATGATGTTCCCATCCCGAAATCCGGCGGTATCGTCGTCGTTGTAACCTTTTTGATCGGTGTTCTCGCCATATGGTTGTTCGGCGACAGCACCATGATCAAGAAAACGTATTTTTTTGGATTCTTGTTTTCAGCCACCCTGGTATCCATCATATCGTTTTACGATGACCTGAAAGCGAGACCGTTTTTTCTAAAGCTCACCGGGCAGGTGGTCGCCGCATCAACAGTCATTTTTTCGGGAGTCGTCATTCACAGTATTTCACTCCCGTTTTCGGGGATGGTTCAACTGGGAATCATTGGATACATCATAACGTTTATCTGGATTGTCGGTCTGACAAACGCATATAACTTTATGGACGGGCTTAACGGAATGGCGGCCGGCCAGTCGGTCATCACGGGCCTTTTCTTCTGTTTCATCAGCTTCACCCAGGGCAGCACTTTTGTTTATATCATATGCTACACCATCATATCCGGCTCACTCGGCTTTATGGTGTTTAACTTTCCAAAAGCGAAACTGTTCATGGGTGATGTGGGAAGCGCGTTTCTGGGGTTCGTTTTCGCAACCCTTGCCATCATTGCCGCTTTGTATGACCATTCGCACACATCGCTGTTTGTCATGCCTCTTTTGATGTTCAATTATATCTATGATACGGCGTTCACATTCGTCAGGCGGCTGGTCAACAAAGAAAATGTGTCGGCGGCACACCGCACCCATCTGTACCAGCTGTTTAACAGGCTGGGCTACAGCCATGCCGCCGTAAGCTGTTTTCATTTCTGTCTGTGCATCGCTCAAGGGGTCGGCGCCATCATCATGGTCAATATCCAGGGCGGTCAGCGGGTGTTCGTCTTTGTTCCCTTTCTGTTGTTTCAGGTGGGGTACTCGATGCTTATTGCAACACAAGCGAAAAAAAAGGGACTGATTTAGCTCTCACCCTTGGGAGTGGTCAGCCAGTTGATATAACTTAAGAACTGATCCGCATGCCGGGCTTTCAGGATCCACAGGTAATAGTAGCTCTCAATGGGTATGGCCTGCTCAGTTGCGTAAGTGGTGGGGTACAAGAGCACCGGGATTTCATCTCTTTTGATTTTTCCGAGCACCGTGTTGAGCATCGAGTAGAGAATATTCTGGGGAAGATACTCCTGATCCATAACAAACACTTTTATACTGCTGGTCAGGTCCGATATATTCAGACCAATGTCTGAGATATTAACAAGAATGACCGCTTTTAAACCGTCATGTTTTTTAAGTGACAACAGATACTGGCCTCGTTTCAAACCCAGCTTCCGGTACTCCGTGGCAAGCTCCCCGCCCCCCTCCGCTGCTTCACGAAGATCAAGGGCTTTGGTCATCAACCCTTTGGATTCGTAATCGTAAAACTCTTCCATTTCGGACAGATCCTGGGGCGTTGACTTCGTAAGACGCCAGGGGTCGGCCAGTTTGAGCTCACCGGGATTTGATTTTCTGTAGTAAAAGTACGCAAAAGAATCCAGTGAGCATTGCGAAGAATCATTGATGCTTCGCGCCGTTCCCCGGAACACAAGATTGCTGAGCTTGTTGTCCGGACTGAAGTAGTTCATTATGTAGTCCATGTGGACCGAGGAGAACCTGTGGGAGTCACACACGAACCGGGCAACCTGGCTGAGAGCCCCAAGCCGCGCCCTGACAATGGGGGACCCTGCCGCTTCGTGATGTATGAGCCACGTGCGTTCATAAAACCGAAGCATGGCGGTGTGGCCTTTTATGGTGCCGTTGGTCTGGTATATAAAATGCCTGGCCAGATCGAGATCGCTGTCATACAGTTTCCTGTAGGAGGATTTAATCTGTTCTTTTCCGGCCTGAATGGATTGATATTTTTCAGGGTTAATAAGTCTGGTTTTGAAAAAAAGCTTCCAAAGGTCGTCAATGTTCACCCTGTTTTCTATATATGAGTTCTTATCCTCCGCCTGGTTCAAAATGGCCATCAGTTTCATGTGGTCCCTGAGACTCATGTCGAGGATGGCAATGCCGCATTTCACCAGATTGTCGGTGCCTTCCCGGCTGATGGTTCTCCTGTAAAGTACCTGGGCCATGCATTTCAGTGACAGGCCGCCGGCAAAGCATAAATCAAGCTCGGGAATAACCATACCCGGCATCAACACGGATGTTTCTTCGGCTTCCTCAACCGCAAAACCGGAACCGGAGATGTCGATAATCTTCCGGCTGAGGGTTTTCCCGGTCAGGGGATGTTTGAAAACAATGTCCGGTGATGGAACAAGGGTCAGGCGCGGGCTTCGATGTTCCATCGGCAGGAACACTTGCACCTGATGCTTAACGGGCTCAAGAATGTAGGTTCTTTTTTTGGAACCATTGGTCTGTTTTATAATTTTGCATTCACCGGAAAACAGATTTGTATTACCCGATGAAAGTATCAAGTTCACTTTTGCTTCAGGATTTACCCACAAAAATGTCTGGGGCGGCGTTGCGGAGACTTCGACATTAAGCGTCAAAGGGCTGAACTCAGCCAGCCTGCCCGAATATACGGTGCTTTCCTGGGCCATCTGAACGTCGATCCCCGTGCATTCCTGCCGTTTCACCCGTCTTTTGCATATCTCCTTGTATTTCTCCGGCAGTGAAAAGCTGATATTGTCCTCATCCAAGGTGATCAGTTCGGGGACAACAATCAGCAGACTGTTGTCGTCGGTAATAAGAAGATTCTGAAACCGGTAATATTTAACTATCTGATCAATCCCCCCCCTGTTTACCCACAGGCAATCCAGACGGGAGCCACGGCAGGGCATGAGTCTCAAATGACGGCTGATGGTGCGGTTAAACTTCCTGTGTTTGAAATTGGCGACAATGGTGCTGCCCTGAAAGTTGATATAGTTCAGTATATCGATCAGTTGACCCCTTCCTCCGACTTTCTGATCTTTCTTAGGCCTGTCTGTTTCCATGCCGGATTGGGAAGGGGTGGTCACCTGGTACAGCGGCTTTTCTTCCGTCTTTTTCCCACCGCCGTTGGGTCTGAATATATAGTGTTTCTTCTTTGCTGTTTTCATGGCGATACCGTCATCATTTTTTTGTTTTCACCGATCAACCCTCTTTTTTTTTAACATCATGTAAAATTTGCAATTAACATGCCATTTTTTTGACGACGATCTTTTTAATATTTTATCAATATGTTATATATTATTTACAATCGGCAGGGCTTTAGCTTCCAGAAAAAGACAAGGATATTATGGCATTAATTATACATTTTTTTTCAAGCGGTTATCGGCCATTCATTGCCTTTTGGCCGAACACCGGCTTAAAACAACGGCCGGAACCGTGAAGCCAACCGGTTTCCCCCGAACCGGAATTCCGACGTATCCTATTGTTTTATATGGCTTATTTTATTTTCATGCCCGGGCTTTTCTGTGCTGGCGGCATCCGTTACCCCCTCAATAGACCAACCTGCTTAGATCGTTAATAAAACAAGGTGGGGGCTATGACAAAAAATGTCACGGTTGGCAAAAAAAGTCACACGTTTCCCAAAACCATGACAGCGGGTCGTCAGTGTGCATCATTTTTTGCCCGCCGCCATGCCGAGGATAAAATCGGTTTGAAATTTGATATAGCCCTCAATGGTATAGTGGCGGGTGAGATACCAGCCTCTGAAGGCCCACTGGTGGCCCAAAACGGATATGTTGTGAGCGATAAGGTCAAACGGATGTTCGGCAAGATGGGGAAGGTCCCCGGCTGTGACGATACGCCTGAGGACATCAATAAACAACCCTGTAATCCGAATCTCATTTTTGAGCACTTTCTGCTGCCACTGGGCCGGAAGAGATTGCGTTACCTGGTACATTAACAGGATGTATTCACGCATGTTGTGGCATATCATGAAGTATTCCCTTAGAACTTCGGCAAGGGTCTCCCTTCCGCCGGTGGCCCTTGACAAGGCTTTTTCAATTCCAGTCTCGACCATATCATGAATGGATACGCAGACAAGGTAGAGGATATCTTCTTTTGATGTCACATACTCATACATGGAGCCCACCGAGATTCCGGCTTTTCGTGCAATCTGCCTGGTTGTGGTTTTATGATACCCGTTTTCTATGAAAAGGGGAACGGCGGCTTCAACAATCTGCCGCCGTCTCTGTTTAACCAGGTCGGGGTTTTTAATCTGCGTCCGGACTTCGTCCGTGCTCTTCAGAGTTGCCTTCATTATGCAGCCTTCCTCATACGGTATTGGCCTGTCAGAAATCCGGCTCGAAATGCCATGCATGCCGGTATAATTCTGAACGTACGATCGGTTTTTTTATACTACCTGTCGCCTGGTTTTCTTGTCAAGCTTTTTTAATTTTTTACCCGGGCACCATTGCTTTTTAATTTGAATGCATTTTATAAAAAAGCTATTTTATTTTTTATTTTAATTATTTATATGTTTTCACATGGGTTTGTAAAAACGATCCCCGGTTTACCGGTTAAAAATAGGTTGACAAAATTTTTTTTTTGGAAAACAATGCTTCTGGAGTGAACGGTTGTTCGGTTTCTATTTTTGGCCGAATGTCATATATTTTTACTTTTTTTCAAATACTTTTTCAATATATAGTATTGTTTTTAATGGGTTTCGGAAGGAGGAAGGTTTTGGACTTTAATCTTACGAAAGAACAGGAGATGATCCGAAAGGAAGTTTGGAAATTCGCAATCAACGAAATTGCTCCAATAGCCTCTGATCTTGATGAAAAAGAAGAGTTTTCAGTAGAGCTGACAAAAAAAATGGGAGAAATCGGCCTGTTCGGTATGTTTGTTTCCGAAAAATATGAAGGCCAGGCCATGGATTACCTGTCGTATATAATTGCAGTTGAAGAGATTGCGCGAGTTGACGGGTCTCAGGCGGCCACCATCGCCGCCGGCAACTCTTTAGGCATCGGCCCGATTTATTACTTCGGAACCGAAGAACAGAAAAAGAAATATCTGCCGAAACTATGCAGCGGCGAAGGCCTTTGGGGCTTTGGACTGACGGAACCCACGGCGGGATCGGATGCCGGCGGCAGTAAAACGACGGCGGTCCAGGACGGGGACGACTGGATTATCAACGGCTCAAAAATCTTTATTACCAATGCGGCCTGTGAACTCACAATGGGGGTGACGGTTCAAGCCGTTACAGACACCAGGCCGGATGGAAAGAACGAGTACACATGCTTCCTCGTGGAGCCCGGAATGCCCGGTTTTAAAGCCGTACCCATGCATAAAAAAATGATGTGGCGGTCATCAAACACCGCTGAGCTCTACTTTGATAACGTTCGGGTTCCCAAAGACAACATCCTGGGAAACAGGGGCGACGGGTTTCACCAGATGCTGAAAACCCTGGACGGAGGCCGCCTTTCAATCGGTGCCATGGGCCTGGGCGGCGCTCAGGGAGCCTTCGATGCGGCGCTCAAGTACGCAAAAGAAAGAGAACAGTTCGGGCAACCCATAAGCAAGTTTCAGGCGATTGCGTTTAAACTGGCCGATAGTGCCATGGAAATCGAATGTGCCAGAAACCTGATGTACAAAGCCTGCTGGCTTAGAAACCAAAACCTGCCCTTTGCCAAAGAGGCGGCCATGGCAAAACTCTACTGCTCGGAGCTGATGGGGCGGGTAGCGAATCATGCCGTTCAAATCCATGGCGGGTATGGCCTGATGAAAGAATATAACGTTGAACGATTCTACAGAGACCAGAAGCTTCTTGATATCGGGGAAGGCACATCTGAAGTGCAGCGCATGGTTATCTCCAGATATATCGGCTGCTAGGGGGAAATAATGAATGAAAATCTGCTTGTCGAAGAAGAAAACGGGATCGCGACCCTGACACTGAATCGCCCGGAAGTAATGAATTCCTTTAACTTTGCAATGCTCGAGGCATTGAAGGAAAAAATTGAATTGCTGAGGTTCCGTTCCGACATAAGGGTGGTCATCATTACCGGAGCAGGTGAAAAAGCCTTCTGTGCCGGGGCGGATTTAAAAGAGCGGGCAACATTGACGGATGTTCAGGTAAAACAGTTCATCCTGACCATACGAAACCTGTTCACCTCAATTGAGTCCCTGAACAAACCCGTTATTGCAGGGGTCAACGGCATCGCCCTCGGCGGGGGGACGGAGCTCGCCCTCGCATGCGATATCAGGATTGCATCAATGAATGCCTCCCTTGGATTAACGGAAACACGTCTTGCGATCATTCCCGGGGCCGGAGGAACACAAAGGCTGCCGCGGCTCATCGGCAAAGGCAAAGCCAAAGAACTGATATTTACCGGCAGAAGAGTGGATGCCGAAGAAGCCCTTGACATCTCTCTTGTCAACCAAATCTGCGAGCAGGATACCCTGCTGGATGAATGCAATAAAATGGCCTCCATGATTCTGGAAACAGGCCCCATTGCGGTGGAACAGGCCAAGTATGCGATCAACTACGGCCTGGAAACGGATCTCCATACCGGTCTGTCCATAGAATCCAACGCCTACTGGCTGACCATACCCACGGAAGACCGCCTGGAAGGGCTTGCCGCTTTCCGGGAAAAAAGAAAGCCCGTATACAAGGGAAAATAAAGCATTTAGTAATAAGGGGTTCAATATGCAGGATAACTCAGAGACAAACCGTTCCTTCTGGAAAAATGAAGAAAAAAAACTTGATGAGCTTCTGGAAAAAGCCATGTCCCCCGGCGGCGACAAGGCCGTTCTCCGGCTTGCGAAACAGGGAAAAAAGCCGGTCAGGGATTTGATCACTAATCTGGTGGATTCAGGGTCATCTTTTTATGAGCTCTCGCGTATCGCCGGATTTGGAATGAACTATCCCGGTGTGGAGGATGTTCCATGCGGGGGCCTCGTGACGGGTATCGGGAAAATCCACGGCAACTGGACCATGATTTTTGCAAATGAAAGCCGTGTCAAGGCAGGAACCTATTTCCCGATTACGTTAAAAAAACATATGCGCGCCCAGGCCATTGCCATGCAGTGCGGCCTTAACTGCGTTTACATCGCTGATTCGGGCGGGGCCTTTCTTCCCATGCAGGCGGACGTCTTCCCCGATGACCAGCATTTCGGCTCCATGTTTTACAATATGGCAAAGATGTCAGCCGCCGGCTTGAAACAGGTCACATTGAGCACAGGGGGAAATACCGCCGGCGGTGCCTATATTGTTTTCATGGCGTGCGAATCCGTCATGATTGACAACATGTCTTATTCGTTTCTGGGCGGACCTCCTCTTGTAAAAATGGCCACAGGAGAAACCATCTCCGCAGAAGATCTGGGGGGGGCCAAAACCCATACCAGCATATCGGGAGGGGCGGATCATTTCTGCGCATCACAGGATGACGCCATAGAAACGGTCAGAAATATCCTGTCCAATGAAGCACCTCAAAAAATATACATTGAGCGGTCCCCCTCTTTACAGCCGGGTGTATCCAGCGATGCGATCTATGATCTATTGCCGGCAAGCGTCAATAAGGGCATAACTGTCCGGGAATTTATCAAAACTTTAGCAGACGGGAGCAAGTTTACGGAGTTTAAAAAGAATTACGCCCCCGGACGCGGGGACAATATCGTCACCGGTAAAATTCGATTGGAGGGCCTTCCTGTCGGCATTGTCGCTTCCAACGGTGTTGGGATCATCTTTTTTGAGGCCGCGAGAAAGGCAACCGAATGGATTGTGAGATGCTCTTATGACAAAATCCCCCTGCTGTTTATCCAGAACTCACCCGGCTATATGGTCGGATCGGAATCCGAACACATGGGCATCGGCAAATATGGGTCAAACATGGTAAGAGCGGCTTCGTGCGCCCAGGTGCCGAAGGTCCAACTGGTTATCGGGCCGGATAACGGAGCGGCCAATTACGGAATGTGCGGCCGGGCTTATAAGCCGAACTTCCTTTTTCACACCATGAGAAGCAGAACATCCGTTATGAGCGGACGCAGTGCCGCAGGCGTTCTACTTTCCATCGAACAGAGAAAACGCGATGCAAAAGGAAACCCAATGACAAAAGAGGAGATTGAAAGTTTCCGGCAGAAGATGATTGACAAGTATGACGGCGAGGCCCACCCCTTTTATTGCGGGGCCCGCCTTCTCAATGATAGGGTGTTAAAGTTCCATGAAATAAGAGAGTGGCTTGCAGCAGCATTTGAAATATGCCTTCTGCAGCCGGTCCCGGAACCAAATTTCGGTAACTTTAGATTTTAAAGGAGATTTGCTAAAATGACTGAACATGATTATTGGAAAATTTTCCCAAGGATGCCAAAAAAAGTAACCATAGGTGATATAACCATTCGTGACGGCTTTCAACATGAAGAAAAGTTTGTTTCCACCGCGGCAAAAATCTTCTACCTGGAAGAGCTTATATTCGCAGGGTGCCGCTACATTGAAGTCACAAACCTGGGCAGTTCGTTTCTGATGCCCCAGTTCAGAGACGGCGAGGAACTGTTTAAACATTTGAGGAGCGACCGCTTTAAAGGCCGCTGCGCCAAAAAAGGAGTCAATTATGATGACATCTGCCTCACCGCAATCACCATCCGTGAGAAATCCGTGGACAAAGCCATCGAGCTGAAAGAACAGGGAATCGGTCCTGACCGTGTTCTCATGATGGTTTCCACCGAGGAAGAACATCATTTTGCCAACTCAGGGACCACCCTTCCGGAATACTGGAAGGAAGCCGAGCGATGCATTAAAAAATGCCAGGATGCCGGTATAAAGATGTGTGGAACAGTTAGCACCATCTGGGGAAGTCCCATTGGAGGAGCAACCGATTTAAAGGATGCCGTTGAGTTTACGAAACGGTGGCTCGAAATCGGCGCCAGCGACATTGAACATGCCGACCATGACGGGAGTGCGTCCGCCCATGAAGTTTATCGCTACTTTTCAATGATCCTTGACGAAATCCCGGACCCAAGGCTTCATATCGCACATTTTCATGAGACCAAGCGCATGGCCTCGGCTTCAATTCTTGCATCTTTACATGCCGGAATCATCAACTTCGAAGCCACACTGGGCGGCCTTGGCGGCCAGCCGGCCAACTTCCTGGATGACTGCCCCACAAGAGGGACCGGTGAGTATTACTATGATGATCCGCGTTATGTAGGATTGGTTTGCCTCGAAGACACCCTTGTCCAGATAGATGAGATGGGCATCGAGCATGGATATGATGTGGACCGTATTCTCTGGCTCGGCAGGAAAATGGAAAAAACCATCGGCCGACGCCTCCGATCAGAAGCGATTATCAACGGGAGAACACTTAAGGAAGGTCATATGGAATATGCGCGGCCCGGCCTGAAACCCTTGAAGGAAAAACTGAATGAAAAACCAGGACAAAGCTTTCCAGGGGAGTGGCCGGAAAAAGCGACACTGCCGGAAAAATACACGTCGTCTTCATAATTTTTATCAATCCGGGGGGGATATATGGAAAAGGACAGCAAGAAACCTTATATAAATGTGGATTACTTTGAAAGTCTGACAGGCGATATTCCTGACTCAGGTGAGCAATCCATAAAAGAAATCGGGGAAAGAATAAAAGTGCTGAGAAACCAGAAGGGCATTTCCCTCGACGAACTGTCACAGCTTACCGGCTTTGACGTCAGCTTTCTTTCGGATATTGAAAGCAATAAAATACAGCCTCAGCTGGGAACCATTATCAAGCTTTCCAAAGCCCTGGACAGTGCATTCGGCCGCCTGGTTTCAGAGGAAGGCACCGGGTTTTATTCCATAACAAGAAAAGATGAGCGCAAGTCCATTTCAAGGTCCACAGGAAAAAAAGGGAAAAAGCAGTTGTATGCCTATAAAAGCCTGGCGCCGGATGTCAAAGGCAGGCATATGGAAGCACTCCTTGTTGAGCTTGAGGAAAATGCGGAAGAAGAGCTATCGGTTCATGAAGGTGAAGAGTTTATCTATGTCCTTAAAGGCACGGCAAAATTGATAATCGGAGAGAAATCATTCGATCTTGAACCGGGAGACAGTGTTTACTACCTGTCCACCACACCGCATATGATTGCCGCCAGGGAAGACAAAGCGGTTATCCTTGCTGTTCTTTACGAGGGGTGATATGTCAAACACGAAATCTTACTCATAATCGTAATCTTAATCAGCCTTCATCCTTTGATCGAAAAGGCGTTAAGATTATGATGAAGAGTAAGATTGTGATTTATTCTTAATCCAACCGGTTATCGCCGGCATGGCTGGAAAAGGCTAAAAAAAGGTGAGATCATGTCAAAGCTTCTGTGGACACCATCTGAAGAACGGGTGCAGGAAACAAACCTGCGCAGGTTTATGGACGCCGTCAACGAAAAGTTCCAAATGAATATACAGGATTACCCGGCTCTTTACCAGTGGTCGATAGACAATATTGAAGATTTCTGGGCTGCATTATGGGATTTCACAGAAATCATCCATTCCTCATCCTATGATGAAGTTGTTGACGACATATCGAAAATGCCCGGAGCAGAGTGGTTTCGGGGGGCAAGACTGAATTTTGCGGAAAATCTGCTTCGATACCGGGATGACGGAACCGCCCTGATCTTTAAAGGTGAAGACAGGGTTCACAGGAAGATGACTTACAGGGAGCTCTATGCTGAAGTTGCCAAGGTGGCGGCATCGCTAAAAAAAATGGGCATCCAGCCGGGTGATCGTATCGCCGCCTTCATGCCCAATATGCCTGAAACAATAGTCGCCATGCTGGCGGCGGTCAGCCTCGGGGCAGTGTGGTCATCCTGCTCGCCCGATTTCGGAATAAAAGGCGTACTGGACCGGTTCGGCCAAATAAAACCCAGGGTTTTATTTACTGCGAACGGATACTCGTTTAAAGGAAAAGACATTGATTCATTAGGACCCGTGAAAGGGATAACAGAGGCCCTCCCTTCCATTGAAAAAGTTGTCGTTATTCCCTATACGACCGCTGATCCGGATATCGGCGCCATTCCATCAGCCCAACATTATCATGACTTTATATCCGGGCTTGACCACCCCGAAATCACTTTTGAACAGCTTCCCTTCAGCCACCCGCTTTATATCATGTACTCCTCCGGTACAACAGGACTCCCGAAATGTATGGTGCAAAGTGCCGGTGGAATACTCGTGCACCATTTAAAGGAGCTGATTCTGCATACGGATTTAAAACGAAAAGATACGATATTCTATTTTACCACCTGCGGCTGGATGATGTGGAACTGGCTAACCAGCTCTCTTGCAACCGGGGCAACCCTTGTCCTTTACGACGGCAATCCGTTTTATCCGGACCCCGGTGTTCTCTGGCGGATGGCACGGGATGAAAAAATTACCGTCTTCGGAACAAGCGCCGGGTACTTGGCCGCTCTCCAGAATACCGGTGTCAAGCCGGGCGACGAGTATGACCTGTCACCCTTAAGGGCTGTACTCTCCACCGGTTCCCCTCTGTCAATTGAAGGATTTGAATTTGTATACAGGGATATTAAACGTGATGTTCAACTGGCTTCCATCGCCGGCGGAACCGATTTGAACGGCTGTTTTGCCCTCGGGAACCCCACAGGGCCGGTATATGCCGGGGAACTCCAATGCAGGGGATTGGGGATGAAAGTTGAAGCATTTGATGAACAAGGCAATGCCGTTGCCGGACAACAGGGAGAACTTGTCTGCACAGCCCCATTTCCATCAATGCCCATATATTTCTGGGATGATGATGATATGTCCAAATACAAATCCGCCTATTTTGACGTATTTCCCGATGTCTGGCGGCACGGTGATTTCATTGAAGTGAGCGAACGGGGAGGCGTGGTGATATACGGCCGTTCGGATGCCACGTTGAACCCGGGAGGAGTCCGTATCGGAACGGCGGAAATATATCGCCAGGTTGAACAGATTGAAGAAGTCGCTGACAGCGTGGTTATCGGCCAACCCTGGAAAAATGATGTCCGGGTTATTCTTTTTGTGAAAATGGAAGACGGTCATGCGCTCGACGAGGAGCTAAAGAAAAAGATAGCACAGTCGATAAGACAGAATGCCTCACCGCGTCATGTGCCGTCTAAAATCATCAGCGTCCCGGATATCCCTTATACACTTAACATGAAGAAAGTTGAGCTCGCGATCTTGAAGGTGATACAGAATAAACCGGTGCTGAACAAAGACGCGCTGTCAAATCCGGAAGCGCTTGACTATTACGCGGATATAAAACAACTGGAAGAAGATTGAGCGGTGCTATTTTATTCCAGAATATAGTCCTGGTATAACCTGTGCACCGTCTGGGCATGCCACTGCCCTCTGCCGGAAAATGTCTTCAAATTTTCTTTCTGCAGATGCAGTGCTATTTCATCGAAGGTCTCTCCCTTGTTTCTAAGTTTTGCAATCAACTGAAGGATTTTTTTACGATGCTGGTCGAATGGTTTCTTTACTTTTTTCTTTTTTTTGCCGGCTTGGAGGCCCAAGAGCGATTCGATACCGGTTTCTTTTAACTCCTTAAGAATATTCTCAATGGCATCCGCCTTTCGTTCTTCCGCCCTGGCTTTCTGCTCTTCGGCCTCTGCCAGTCGTATTCTGCTTTTTGCCATAATCTCCATAAATTCGATGATGGCCGGTGTAATTTCCACTATGGAAGAGGCGATGCTTTCCTGTGATTTTGACACGGAACCGACCTCTCTCCTCCTGTCTTGCCCGTTTCGTTTGTCACCGGCAAATTGTTTTTTCTGACTTTCATAGTGATACCGGGTGCTGTTATATTGTGTTGAAGACGGCCTTTTCAGAGAGCGGTTATCTTTGCCGGTATTTCTTAGATTTTTTAAAAAATCGCTCATGTGAACCTCCTCAGTAGGTTTCATAATCCTCATATTAAGACATAGCCTGCCGAAAGGCAAATTCGTTTTTTTTGAATCTTCTATAACCGCCCGTCATATCAGGTATAAAGAAGATCATTTTTGTAAAAAACTGCAAAGATGCTTGATGAAATGCTATATTTTCGACAAGAGGCGATAGAACATACAATATCTAAACATATTGGCACTATTAAACCATATAACCGTTAAGAAGTCAAGCTGAAAAAAGGTTGTTTTCATTGCAGTTATATCAAGAAGATTAACGTGAAACCAAAATATCGCGGGCGAAAATCGCCTGTTGGAAATTAATGACCATGAACGCGACATGCCCTTCGGGTTCAACTCAAACTCGACTCAGTCTCCATTCGCCTGTTTGCTCTCATGCGTCGTTAAAGGGAATACAGCTTTTCCCCTTCGATGATAGTTATATTATTATCGGTGAGGACCTGAACCGCTTCATCAAGCTTGTCAAACCTGAATATCATCACCGCATTATTTGTATGAGGCCGGACAAACGCATACATGTACTCGACATTCAAGCCTTCTTTGCCAAGCAAATCCATAATTTTATGAAGTCCGCCGGGTTTATCCTCAACCTCTGCGGCAACAACAAAGGTTTTCCCCATGGTGAAGTTATTTTCCTTAAGTTCCCTTTCCGCTTTTGCATGATCATCCACAATGAGGCGAAGAACTCCGAAATCAGATGTGTCCGCCAGTGAAAGTGCCCGGATATTCACACCTGCCTTGGCAAGAATGGATGTAACGTCGGCAATCCGCCCGGCCTTGTTCTCTAAGAAAACTGAAATCTGTTCAACGTACATTTTTCACCTCTCCATTTATATTTTGCGATTATCAATAACCCTGACTGCCTTTCCCTGGCTTCTCGCAATGGTTTTCGGCTCAACCAGTTTAACTTTGGCTGAGATGCCCAGATACTCTTTGATGTCGTTTGAGATCTTTCTTTCTAAATTCTGAAGGAGCCTTACTTCATCGGAGAACAACCTCTCGTTGACTTCAACCATAACCGTCAGTATATCCAGGCTGTCTGCCCTGTCCACCACCAGTTGATAGTGAGGTTCAACTTCATCCATTTGCATCAGCACGCTTTCTATCTGTGACGGGAAGACATTTACGCCGCGAATAATGAGCATGTCATCGGTCCGTCCGCTCACTCTGTCCATGCGGACATGTGTCCTGCCGCAAATGCACGGCTCCGGGTTTAATGATGTAATGTCACGTGTTCTGTATCGTATTACAGGAAACGCCTCCTTTGTGATGGATGTAAACACCAGTTCACCGGATTCTCCATACGGCAAAGGTTCCCCTGTTTCCGGATCAATTATTTCGGGTATAAAGTGATCCTCAAAAACGTGGAGTCCTGCTTTTGCCTCATGGCATTCTATGGCGACACCGGGGCCCATCACCTCGCTCAAACCGTAAATATCGACGGCAACAATATCCAGTTTATTCTCAATCTCAGTTCTCATGCTCTCTGACCAGGGTTCGGCCCCGAAAATACCGTATTTAAACTTTAAGTCCTTGAAAGAGACCCCCATCTCAGTGGCCACTTCCGCCAAATGAAGTGTGTAGGATGGTGTTGCCGTTAATATGGTTGGCCCGAAGTCCTTCATGATGACAATCTGTCTTTTGGTGTTTCCGCCTGACACCGGAATAATGGAGGCCCCCAGTTTCTCAGCACCGTAGTGCACGCCCAAGCCTCCTGTAAACAATCCGTAGCCGTATGCATTATGGATGATGTCTTCATTTGACGCGCCGCCCGCCACCAGTGATCTTGCCATGAGTTCAGCCCACGTATCCACATCCCTCAACGTATAGCCGACAACCGTCGGCTGCCCTGTCGTCCCCGATGATGCGTGAATCCTGACCACATTGCTCATGGGGACAGCAAACATATTGAAGGGATAATTGTCCCTTAAATCCTGCTTGGTTGTGAATGGGATTCGTCTGAGGTCGTCCAATGATTTGATATCCGCCGGTGTGACGCCGGCATCTTCAAAACTCTTCCGGTAAAAAGGAACCGATGCATAGGCCCGTCCAAGTGTGGCCTGGAGCCGCCTGACTTGAATTGCTTCCAGCGCCTCCCTCGGCATTGTTTCATATTCAATATTAAAAATCATTTTAATTCTCCTGTCCTAGATCAACCAAAAGCCTTACTCGTTAAGCTTTCCCTTAAACTCCGGCTTTCTTTTCTCAAGGAATGCGCCGGTCCCTTCCTTTGCATCATCACTTGCCATGCAGAGTGCAAAAGCATCGATCTCAATGGCGCAACCGGTGTCGAGATCGGCATCCATTCCCTTATTTACGGCATATTTCGCAGCCCTCAAGGACACTTTGCCCCTGGAAGCTATTTGAGCGGCTGTTTTCATTACTTCATCCATTAAGTCAGCCGCACCAACAACTCTGTTCACCATACCAATCCCTTCGGCTTCTTTGGCGGTAAGCATTTTTCCCGTGAATATCAATTCCTTTGCCATATTCTTTCCTATCAGCCGTGGTAAACGCTGAGTTCCGCCAAAACCGGGGATAAGGCCCAGTGTTATTTCCGGCAAACCGAATTTTGCTTCTTCCGAAGCATAAATAAAATCGCATGCAAGCGCAATCTCGCTTCCACCGCCCAGGGCAAATCCATTTACTGCGGCAATTACGGGTATGCTGATTTTCTGCAGCCTGCCTATTGCAGAATGGCCGCTTTCCGCGAACCGCTTGCCCTGAAGGGCATTCATCGTTGCCAGCTCTGAAATATCCGCCCCTGCGACAAAGGCTTTTTCTCCTGAACCCGTAAGAATGAGAACACGTATATCTTCATTGACGGCTGTTTCATCCAGTGCCCGGCCGAATTCAGAGAGGAGTTCACTATTGAGCGCGTTCAATGCCTTGGGCCGGTTAAAGGTTATGGTGGCTATCCCCGCCTCCAGTTCAAATAAAATATGTTGATATGTCATATCGCTCCCCCTTTGTGATGATATAATATGTATCTTACGATTGATTGTGGCCGGTCCCCTTTTTGATGAAGGCGGTGGGATTTGTTTCCCGGATATAGTTCTTTATCCCCACGGTTATTGCCTCACAGAGGTGCTCCTGGTACTTGGGATCCGTTAGCCGCCTGCACTCCCGCGGGTTGCTTATAAAAGCTGTCTCGATAAGTATCGCCGGCATCTGAGCTCCCAGGAGCACATAAAAAGGTGCCTGTTTTACGCCTTTGCTTTTAATATTACTGTAGTTCTTCTTCAACCCTTTATGCATGGATTCCTGAACATGGGTGGCCAGGCGACTCGATTCGTTAATTTTTGCGTTCTGCATCAAATCCGTCAAAATGGACTGCAAATCGCTGATATTTTTCTCGGATGTCGCGTTTTCTTTTGCAGCCACCCGTATCGCGTCCGCATCGGTGGCAAGATTCAAGAAATAGGTCTCCACTCCATAGGCATACCTGCTCCTCGCTGCATTGGTATGCAGGGATATGAATAAATCGGCATTTTTTGTATTTGCAATCGCCGTTCGTTCTTCAAGGGTCAGAAATGTATTACCACTCCGGGTCAATATAACCTCGCAGTTCAGCTCTTTTTCTATTTTTACCGCCAGCTTTTTTGCTATTTTCAAAACGACATCTTTCTCATGAACCCCCCGAAGGTATCCCGGGGCACCGTAGTCCCGACCGCCGTGCCCCGGGTCAAGAACAATCCGCTTTACACCCAGAGCGAGTTGTTTTGCAATGGCGCTGGGTGTCATTTTTTCATTTCCGGGTATCGTTCTCTTGGATGCATGATATGTTTTGGAGCCGGCTATTTTATCACTTCTTTTTCCCCAGACATCCACAACAATCCTGAACGGGTTTTTAAGTGAAAATATTTTATAGTTATCAAACGATTTAATGTCCACAACCACCCTCACCGAGTCAGGTGTGTGCTGACCGGCTCTGGCGCTTTTCAACAAGTTGTCGTTAATCGGAATGATCTTGTCAAACGCGCTGCTCAATACGCTTCGGTCAAGATCGACATAGAGGCGCGGTGGTTTATTGATGGAAGGGTCTTCCTTAAGCAGTCTGTGATTATACCTGGTCTCCTTATCCGCATCAATTACGACCCTTGTATAGCTGGGATTTGACCAGTATCGTATATCCATGACTTCGGAAATCCCTTTGGGTTCGGACTCCCGCGGCGTGCCGGCGCCGGGGTGGTGATATGTATCCTTTTTAACCGGTTTTGTTTTTTTTGCTCTGACGGAAGCAACCCGGGTATCGTCTCCGGTGATCCGCTTGAGTTCCCATACCGCTCGTTTATTATACCGGCTATCCGGATAATCCCTTACAATTTTTTCAAAAATCCGTATGGACTCCAGTTTGTCTGACTTCCTGTAGGACCGTTTATACAGCTCATCATAAAGCTTTCCCGCCTTATATAAACCCGCGGCGGCCCACTCACCGCCGGGATCGTGTTCATAGACGGCATTATATTTATCAATGCAGGAAAGCCAAAATTCTCTGTATTTCTGTTTTGTGGGGTTGTTTCTGAGTTTTTTATAGGCAAAATCCGCTGCATAGTATTTACTTCTCGCCGACTTGCCGGTCCTGCTTTTCGAATCGATTTTGCTTTTGGAAGGTGATGATTTAACGGGTGCGGATTTTCCGGAAAGCCGCTTGATTTCCGAAGATGCTCTGTCTGCATATGCGCTCCGGGGGTATCGCTTGATGATTCGCTCGAAGATATCCAGCGCCTCCCGTTTATCTGATGCCAGGTATGATTTTCTGGATAACAAATAGTATAGCTGACCTGCTTTAAACAGGCCCGCCGCAGCCCACTCGCCTCCGGGGTCAAGTTTATAAACATCTTCATAATTCCGGATGCAGGAAAGCCAAAACTCCCTGTATTTTTGTTTTTTGGGGTTGTTTCTAAGTTTTTTCCATGCACCATCGGCCGCCATGTATTTGTCTTTGGCCGATTGGGCATAGGCTTTGGGAGCACAAGATATATAAAAAAATAATACAAAAAATGATATAATAAAAACAGTTGCTCTTTTTCGACTCATCATAACTATCTATTACTCTTCCGTCACTTTTTCCTTGAGCTCACTAAGACAGTTAATAGCATCAAGGGGTGTCATTGTTGATATATTCATTTTTCGCAGTTTTTCCACCACAATCTGTTCCGGTGTCCGAAACAGATCAAGCTGAACAAGACCTTTTTCTTTCTCGGGCCCGCCGGCGACAACCCGCCCTCCGGAACCGCCCTCTTTTTTCTCAATCTCCTTTAACACATGTTTGGCCCGCGCAATTATAGTCTCCGGCATCCCGGCAAGCCTTGCCACCTGAATGCCGTAGCTTCGGGCTGTGCCCCCCTCTTCCAGCTTTCTGAGGAATATTATTTTTTCATTCCATTCCTTGACCGCGATATTAAAGTTTTTTACCCGCCCTCTTTGATCTGCAAGATCGATCAATTCGTGGTAGTGAGTTGCAAACAAGGTTTTTACCCCGGTGCCTCCCAGGTCGTGCAAATACTCAGCCACTGCCCATGCAATGCTCATCCCGTCGTAGGTGCTGGTTCCCCGGCCGATTTCATCCAAAATGACCAGGCTTTCGGACGTTGCATTGTTCATTATCCTGGCGGTTTCTTCCATCTCGACCATGAATGTACTTTGACCGGACGACAGGTTATCAAGGGCGCCTACCCTGGTGAATATCTTGTCCGTCAGGCTTATGGTTGCATGCGCCGCCGGAACGAACGACCCCATATGAGCAAGAATTGTGATAAGTGCCACCTGGCGCAACACCGTTGATTTTCCCGCCATATTCGGACCGGTAATGATCAGGACCTGCAGATCGGTATTGTCCAGCTTAATGGTATTGGGCACGTAACGCTCACCGGTTATCATTTTTTCAACCACCGGGTGGCGACCTTCCTTAATATGTATCAGGCCGTCACGATTCATCTCGGGCATGGTATAGTCGTTTTGTTCCGCTGCTTCGGCGAACCCCATAATGCAGTCCAGTTCAGCGATAAAGCGGGCAACGCGCAGAATGTATCGGCTGTTTTCTTCGACCTTCGACCTGATGTCATTAAATATGTTGAGTTCGATTTCCGCCATCCGGTCCTGAGCGCCCAGCACTTTTGTTTCAAATTGTTTAAGCTCATCCGTGATATATCTTTCGGCATTTACCAGTGTCTGCTTTCTGACGTAGTGGGGCGGTATGGCATCCATATGGGTTTTGGGCACTTCAATATAATAACCAAACACTTTATTGTATTTAACCTTGAGGGAGTTAATCCCTGTTTTCTGTTTTTCCTCCACCTCCAGCCTTGCCAGCCAGCCTTTTGCATCACTGCTGATTTTCATCAGTTCATCGAGACTCTCGTCGTATCCCTTTTTGATCATACCGCCTTCGTTGATCGTCATGGGAGCATCTTCCCGGACGGCCTTTTCTATCAGTTCTCCAAGCCCATAGAGTCGATTGAACATGTCGGGATCGGAAGATACGTCTAACGTAAATAAGCCGGAATCAAAACCGGAAATTTCAGAAAAGATCAGCGGCAATGTATTCAGGGTGTGCTTAAGGGCAATAAGTTCTCTGGCATTGCACCTCCCCATGGTTATCTTCCCAACCAGCCGCTCCATGTCATAAACAGACTTAAAATGCTCTCTGACGGTCTGCCTGATCCCGGCATGCTCTTTTGCCTGCCTTACCGCTTCAAGCCTGTTCGTAATGGCATCCGGATCAATAAGGGGATACCCCAGCCATTGTTTCAGGAGGCGTCCGCCCATGGCGGTTATGGTCTTATCAATGATATCGATCAGGGTCCCGCGACGGGCTCCTGTCTGTAAATTCGCCAACAACTCAAGGTTTTTTGAGCTCATGTCATCAATATGAAGATAGCTGTCCAGTGAATACGGCTCTATGGATCGGATATGCCCTGTCTTCTGTTTCTGTGTCTCACGGACATAGGAAAGCAATGCCCCTGCAGCTGCGATTCCAGCGCCCTTGTTTTCACAGCCGAATCCTTCAAGGCTCCTGGTTTCAAACTGCTCGACGAGAAGTTCTTTTCCGGTCTTCGGATCAAACCTGTTGTCGTCAAGAAAGGAGAAGTGAGTTTCTTTTAAACCATTCAGAATGGGCGAAGCGGCATCCATTAACCGATACGATTCAGGTACGAGCATTTCACTGGGAACGATTCGAAAAATTTCCTCCTTGATCTTTTCTATGGAGTCCGATTCCGCAAGCTTGAACGTTCCGGTCGAGATGTCCAGAAAAGAAATCCCGAAGGGTTCCCGGTTTCCGGACATGGAGAGGATGTAGTTGTTTTTCTTTTCATCAAGGAGCGCGTTGTCCACAATCATCCCGGGTGTAATCACCCGGACGACGTCCCGTTTAACAATACCCTTTGCCTGGGAAGGATCTTCTACCTGTTCGCATACCGCCACCTTGCGTCCGCTTTTTATCAATCGCCCGATGTAGTTATCGGCCGCCTTTACCGGTACCCCGCACATGGGTACAGGGGTATCGTTGTTTTTATTACGGGATGTAAGCGTAATATCCAGTATCCGTGACGCTGTATCCGCATCCCCATAAAACATTTCATAGAAATCACCCATCCTGTAAAAAAGAATCGCATCCTGATACTTCTCCTTGATGGAAAAATACTGCTGCATCATGGGTGTCATTTTTGCTTCTGTTTTTTCAACCACTTGCACTTATTAAACTATCAGCCCCTCTTGCCTGAATCGCCTGCGATTCCCTGGTTTTTTTTCTCGAACGTCTCGATTTTTTTTCGTTGTAAGGATATAATATCATTTAAATTTTTAATTGTTTTCTGCGAGTTGAACCTTACCGTCAGGTTGAGAAAATAAGAAACAATAAATCCTGTGAAAAAGCAGACAAAAAAGAAAAGTCCCACATGGATTTCGGGGGTTCTATACTGGACAATACCAAGATTCACAACAATACTCTCTGTTGAAAAAAAGAAGCTCCTGTTTTGAAAAACGAAAATACTGATGGCAACTATTATAACAAGGATTGCAAAAAAGTTGATTTTTTTCATCCCGCTTCTCCCTTGGAATTAATCCTTTTTTTACATCCGCTTCTACTCTGAACCGGATGAAAACTCAACCTTTTTTTCTTGCAGGCCCATGCCCGCCAAGGGGTACGACCTCCATATCACCCCAGACGCCGATACCGTCATCTTTGATCCCGACTATCCCCCCTATGCCGTGTATGCTCCTGCCGAACTCAATGGCATCACCGATATCCGATTTGGAAAAAATCCGGTTTGCGATAGAGGTAGCAGCAGCGTCCGCCAGAGCACAGGAGCCGGCCATGACGCATACCGCGTCGGCACGCCCAAAGCTTTTCGAATGCCCCACCGTGCCGGATGACGTACATAATGAAACCGGTCCTTCGCGGCCGTCAATGACTATTCCCACCTTCATGGATAAAGGGGATAACCCGGCAAATATTCCGGCTGTGATCTTTCCGTCCAGATGGTAAAAAATATCCCCCCCGTTTTCCACCACAACACGGTCGGAATACTTTAGAAGCCCCCTTCCCACAATCTCAGCCACCGCCCCTGCAACAGCCGCCATGGGCCCTACGCCGGCAGTTCGCCCTGCCCGGACCATTTCCCTGACTATTTCCGGCGCAGGGCCGGTCTCCTCCCACGGCATCAGAGTTTTTGCAACATCAGGGTATTGTTCAATATATGACTCAAGATGTCCTCTGCACTCCAGTATGATCTCCCTGGCGAGATCAGAAAGGTCTGTGCAGGCCTGAATAAACACATCGGTTTCTTTAACAACCACCCGGAATGAAACCAGTTCTTCATGATTCACAAAACCGCGGTACAGGTCTCTGTCTTCCATTTCACCATCACCATACAAATTCGGGCTTCATGCGTTCCGGGCATTGGTTAAGAAAGTACCGGTCCGTCATACCGGCGATAAAGTCCCGCACAATTTCCACATGAGTGCTGGCTTCCATATAGTCGGGGGACATATCTTCGAGAAATCCGGTAAAAATGGCGGAGGAAGCGTTGTGTGTGTGCAAATCGTTAAGATAGGTTTCAAACAGATATGCATAAAGCGTTTTAATTAATTTCGAATATTTTTTTGTCTTGGGATTAAGATAGATGTGATGATAATTAAACCGCTTGAGGTTCTGCAAGGCATGGGATACCTCACGGCTGAAGGAAAGAAACGGTTTCTTATAACTTTCTTTAATAATATCGGTAACAAGAGTATATACAATGGTCCCGTTGGTATCACCGAGAAGAGAGACGCTTTCTTTGGGCAGGTCAGATCGTTGAATAAGGCCAAGGCGAATGGCATCTTCAATATCCCGTCCAATATAACTGACCGTATCGGCCATTCGCACAACACACCCCTCCAATGTCATGGGTATGAATGTTATCTTACGGCCTTCAATTTTTTCACGAATATCCCTGTATAAGTTTTCAAATGTCCTTCCTGCTTGCGGTTCAAGGCGCCGGTTATGGACTTCCCCGTCGTGGCACAATATCCCGTCAAGGGTTTGAAGGCAAAGGTTCCACCCTTCACCTTTCCGTTCGACACTGTCAAGAAAACGGACGCTTTGCAAATTGTGATGGAAATGTCCCAAGCCCGCGGAAATGCAGAGTTCGGATAAAAATGTTTCTCCTTCATGCCCAAAGGGCGGATGACCGATGTCATGGCCCAGTGCAATGGCTTCGATGAGATCCTCGTTTAAACCGAGAAAACGGCCGATGGTCCGCGATATTTTTGATACAAGCTGAACATGCAGAACCCTGTGGGTAATATGATCGTTCCCTGCGAAATAAAACACCTGTGTCTTATCTATATAGCGGGTGTAAGCCAGGGAATGGAGTATCCGATCCACATCCACCGCAAATGCCTGCCGGTAGTCTTTATCAAGCCGCGCCTCGTGCACTCTCCTCGCACCGCTGCTGCTTGGAACAGCATGGGGAGATAAAATTTCTTTCTCACGCCCCTCGGCTATCTCTCTTAACCTTTTTATTTCCAACTAGTTAGATCTCACCCCTTTCGATTAATTTTTCCATAAGCCCCCGATAGTCGATCTTCGCCGCCCTGAACCCTTCCTTACCATACTTCATATTTGCTTCAAGAACATAATAGCCTGTTCCACTTTTAATAATGTCGATCCCTACATCATCCCAGCCGCATCTTCCGGCAGTATGACGCGCCAACTCCAACGCTTCACCCGGAATATCCTCAAATTCGATGTGTCCTCCTTTTGCAATGTTGCTTCGGAACTCTCCCCGTGCCGCAACCCTCCAGTAGGCATGCACCACATTTTTACCAATTACCACGACACGGATATCCCTGTCCTGCTTTATATATTCCTGAATATATGCCGGCCTTGCGGCGGCCAGATATGCAGCCAGATCATTCCGTGATTGAACCAGAAACACGCCCCGCCCCATGGCCGACCCTCTGGGGACTTTGGCAATGAATGGGAAGTCAAAGTCACGGAGAATTTTTCCCGTGACATCCCTTCCATAGTACACTTTCGTCATGGGATGGGGTATTTGTAATAGGTTAAAAAGTGCCGTCTGCTTTATCTTGTCCTGAACGCACTTATAGGTATGATAGGAAGGAAAGGTTTTCTTACCCATTGAATCAAAGAGATCCGCGTAAAACGTCGTGGGATAATATATTTTTCCGGCATTCCGTATCAGGGATGCCTCTTCCCTGCTGTAGTCACTGAAATTGGTCTTGGCACCAAGCGTAATTACATTTTTACACCCCTTGAGACGAGATTCAAGGGCTATGATTTTATTCTTATTCTGCATCAGGCACTAGTACAAATACATGAGGAGAAACCGGCACATTGGCATAGCACCGTTCCGTCTCCCATCGAAAAGACGCTCCGTTGTCACTTGACAAAGAAAAAATGAACGGCAGGAGAAAATCATTCACGCGCGTCATTTTTTCAAATCGAACTCCGTATTCCAGTGATCCGGTGAAGCTGAGAATCTCCGCTCTTTTGACCCTTTTTGTCATGGGATCATAATAAATTTTTTGGCTTTTCCCGAACCAGCCCTGCTGCAATGTGATGATGAGATCCCCACCCTCTTCCCTATGATTGACGGAAGCTGAGTCAAAATCGATGACCGGGACCTTTCCTGCCATTATATCAATAACATCCTTTACGTTAACGGGGACTGAAATGATGGATTCAATAGTGGCGTCATCGGGTTCACCTTTAATAATCGACTCCTGACCCGGAGAGATAAAATAATAATGTGCGCCGTCAAAGGAAAGGGTCGCCGACGACTGCCCCGGAATGCCCAACATTTCAAACCTTACTTTATCCGGACGGGATGCCACCCAGGCAATGCGCATGGGGTATGTTTTCCCACCGTTTGTCACGCGAGCCTTACCTATCCCTTTGATGGTTCTCAGCCCCTCATTTTGCTCGGCTATAATGGAGAGAAGAGTGCTTATCTCATCGGGTCTTTCCTTGGCGGGGGTTGGTTCTTTCCAGGTACTGCAGCCTGACACCATCACGGCGGCAATCAGGATTGGTAGAACAAGAAATCGTTTCAACTAATTCTCACCATTAATGGAAAGTTCTTTTATTTTGGTCTCAAGATCCGTATTGTCTTCATCTTTGCTGTGTTCCAACGCGCGTTTAAACATCTCCACTGCTTTTTGTTTTTCACCGAGAGCCACATACACATCTCCGAGATGTTCAAGGATTACAGGATCATAGGGAACCAGCAGCACTGCCTTTTCCAGTTTTTCGAGAGCCTTTTCCACATTTCCTTTTTTATAATAAAGCCATCCCAGGCTGTCGATAATATACCCGTCATCCGGTTTAATTTCATTTGCACGCAAAATCAACTGCTCCGCTTCTTCCATGTTCCTGTCAAGATCAAGGTAGGTATATCCTAAATAGTTTAGGGCATGGGCATCCATCGGATCAATCTCAATAACTTTTTTCATCTGCTCTATGGATGCTTCCTTCTTCTTCCATTTATCGTATACCACCCCCAGCCGGAAATGAACTCCGGTATTTTTTTCGTCCATTTCCAATGCTTTTTTCAGTGTGTTCTCCGCTTCCGCATAGTCTTCATTTTCTTCATAAAATGCGCCGAGGTACAGGTGCAATTCAACGTTTTCAGGGCTGAGGCGTATGGCTTCTTTCAGGTAGTGTATTGCATCGTCAACTTTATTCTCATCTTTGTAGCAAAACGCAATCTGTACTGCCGCATTTTCAAAAAACTTTGACTCGGGCTTCACCTTCTTCAGATATTCCCTGGCTTTTTCCGACTCTTCAATTTCATTATACACAACACCGGTCAGATAATTCAGGTCCGAACTGTCCGGTTGGTGAGCAAGCATTCCCTTCAGAATCACGAGCGCATCGTCGAACCGCTTCTTCTCCAAAAACAGGAAGACGATCTTTCTCGTAATATCCGGGTTTGAGAGGCTCTTTCTGGAAAGGTCTCCGGCAACCGCCATAAACTCCTTTTCCATACCCGAGTTATGATAGTAAAGGCAGAGTTCCATCTCCGCCCTGGTATTGTCCGGATCTATCTCAAGTATCTCCTTGTAATTTTTTATGGTTTCTTCATGAGCTTCCTTTTGATCTTCCCAGTCCTTATAAAGTTCCAAAAGTTCAAACCTTGGTTCTAAAAGTTCCGGATCTATGTCCAGAGTTTTTTTAAACCATTTTTCCGCCTCACGCCTGTTTCCGGACTCTGCGTGTGCTCTGGCCAGAAAGAAATGGGAATAAAAGGAATCAGGAAAATTCTCAACCGCCTTTTCATAGGTGGAAAGGGTTTTCTCAGGTTGCCCCATGTCTGCGTACAGCGCCCCCAGAACCAGGTAAACTTTCTCATCGTCCGGATCGAGCATTATTACTTCTTCATATGCCTGGGCGGCCTTCTCAAGGCGGCCAAGCTTTTGCTCAATGCCTCCCAGAATGATCAACGAGTTACTGTCCTCGGGATCTTCTTTGAGAACCTGCTTCACCATTTCCAGTGCCGTTTCAAAACGGTTCTCATAAATATACAACAGCGTCAGTTCTTTCTTCAGAAGAAGGGAATCGGGGTCTTCCTTAAGCACCAGTTCAAGATAGTGGATGGCCTCTTTAATGTCCCCTTCTTTTTTCGCCTCCATCGAGCGGGTGTAATTGAAATATTTATTCCCCGGAGTGTCAAGATAGGAGTCCTTCTTTGAAACAGATGCCGACTCTTGATTCACGGAAGCACATCCCGACATCATTAAAATGAGACCGGTGACGGCCAGTATGCGCCCCAGTATGCGCCATAGATACGTTACTATTTTCATTTTTTCTTCCGGCGGGCTCTTCATGTAATACGCTTGACCTTTCAATTTGCTCAATTAATCAGCTGTGTCGGCATCGCTGTCCTGATTGTAATAATCAAAATCAGGAATCTCGTTTTTGAAAAACGCTTTAATCTTTTTCAGTATATTCTTTTCAATCTGCCTGACCCGCTCCCTTGAAATATCATATTTATCCCCTATGTCCTGAAGTGTCAGCGGTTCGTCCGAAAAGATACGGATTTCAAATATTTCAAGCTCTCGATCAGTCAGTGTTTTTTTAAATTCATCTATTTTTGTATGGAGCAGATCCTCTATCTGTTTTTTCGCCACCCGATCCTCCACCGAATCCGATTCCGAACTCAAGAAGTCCATTCTTTCGGTGTCCGAGTCCTCCTTTACCGGCGCATCCAGAGAAACATCCCACCCATCAAGACGCTGGTCCATATCAATTACTTCTTTTTCGGATACACCGAGCCGTTCTGAAAGGAGTTTCGGCTTAGGGTCAAAACCCTGCTCAATAAGCTTCTGTTTCTCTTTTTTCAGCCTGAAAAAAAGCTTTCTCTGGCCCTGAGTGGTGCCGATTTTTACCAGCCGCCAGTTATCCATGATAAATTTGAGGATGTAGGCTTTGATCCAGAATGACGCGTAATAGGAAAATTTTACATTTTTGTATGGATCAAACTTTTTAACGGCCTGCATGAGACCGATATTCCCTTCCTGAATCAAATCAAGGAGGTTCTGCATCCAAATCCTTTGAAATTCGAGGGCAATTTTCACCACAAGCCTCAGGTTGGATGTCACAAGAGTATAGGCGGCTTCGGGATCGCCCCCTTCCTGAATCTGTTTGCCGAGCTCAATTTCCTCTTCCCTGCTGAGCAGCCGGTAACCCCCGATTTCCGCAAGATACCGCTGAAGTGGATCATATTTAACAAGACTCTTGCTGTCTGTTCGTTTGACAACATTATCTATTGCAGAACCAGATGATGGAACGATGTCTTTTTTTCCCTGCCCGGCTTCTTTTTTTCTGCTTGCTGTTTTTTTCTTATCATTCATAATTTCTGCATGCTGTGAGGATTACATTTTTATAGACAGCCTGTGGTTTTTATGATAACTCACCAATTTATCTTTTTTCGCGCCTGTAGCTCAGCTGGATAGAGCAACGGACTTCTAATCCGTAGGTCAGGGGTTCGAATCCCTTCAGGCGCGCCACTTTACATAAAAGGCTTGCGGTACACGGCCTCACTGTAAGCCTTTTTGTTTTTATCGATTAGGGAGAGGCTATATACCTGCTGCCGTTTGATATCCTTTTAAAACTATTATGTTATACCAAGCTTCATATAATAACACATGGAATTCCTCCGTCAATGGTATAATAAAAAACAGGACGTCACCGGAAATTCGTTATAGATTTTAACGACAGGATGATCCGGCCGTCCAGGGACAGCCTGATTGGAAGAACTTGCAAAATCAAACGTATAGAGCACATCGAAAACAAATTAATGCTTCAAGGTGCAGAGGAAGGCATGGAAAAATTGAATGATGGAACGGCCCGGCGTATCGTCATTTTAAAACAGACCGGCGAGGTGGTTCTTTCGGCTTCGGGCGGTACCTGTCGCCCATGTCGCCTTTGACGGATGCACTTCAGGACCGGGACCGCGGATTTCGGATAAGTTGATATCAAGATAACATCCTGTTGTTTCAAGATGGAGATGATGTTTCCCAAACAATATGTCAGGCTTTCACTATTTTTCTTTTTTCTGCTCTTCTTGTCGGGGCGGATTGGTCTCTTACTGCACGAGTTTGCGGGTCATGCTTTATTTTGGCATCTTTTTAACGGAAAAATTACAGAGGTCAGCCTGTTTATTTTCGGCGGCGGAAGGGTACATTACGGCCATACTCCTGCCACCCAAGGTTTAACGTTTTTTCATCTGCTGGCTGTCCACCTTTCCGGAATAGCTGTCGAGCTGGGGTCCGGCATACTCCTGTTTTTATCGGCACGCCTCCTTGAGACCGGCAGGTTCATAAGGGCGCTTTGCATATCCGCTTCAAGTGTCCTTATCGTTCACTCTCTTTTCTACTTCACCAGTTCCATTTACTATGGGTCCGGTGACGGCAGGCTCCTTTTTGACGCGCTTCCGGAAGATCTTCGCCGGATCTCTCTTGTGCTTTCATTTACCCTGACTGTTGCAGGGGCGTTTATCGTTTCCTATGCATTTTCTCCCGCGATTACAAGCTGGACCGCCGCAGACTCCCTGAAAAAGCGACTTCCGGCAGTTTTTCTCTGTGCATTGACTGCCGCCACGCTTCACGGTGCGCTTACCATTGGCGAACAGGCCGTGGTCAAAGACCGGGTATATGCTGAAATTAAAACCCCGGAGAACGTTCGCTTAAAGAGAAGGAAGCTTGCCGAATTTGTTGAAGCATATAGAGCAAAACATGGAAAAAAACCCGGTCCGGGGAGCATCGAAGCTGTCAAGCACAAACTTGAAAATAAATACCGGCAATTTCCCATAGAAATCGCTCTTGGAGCGGCCGTCCTCTTCGCCTTTATCGCCGGGTTCTTCTTTTCATGGCAAAGGAATGATGATGAGCCCGACCCCGTATCCTGTAAAGACATTCAACGGCTCTGCTGTTTATCAGCCATGCCGGCTGCGTTAATAATAATGTTAAACAGGCTCTGACCGCGGAATAGAGTTACAAAAGAAGGGGTTAAACATATGAATGGCATTTTTATGCTTTTTAAATACCTGCGCATTTATGTCTATTTACCTTCGGCCTTGTCAGGAATAATATGAACATCCCTCTGCGGAAAGGCGATGACAATATTTTTTTCACGGAACAGTCGATCAATCATAAATCGGATATCCGTTTCAACGGAATAGAAATAATCCACCCGGGTCCAAATTCTTAGAATAAAAATCAAGGCGCTATCACCGAAATCCTTGAATATGACATCCGGTTTGGGTGATTTTAGAACTCTCGGTGTTTTTTCCGCAACTTCAAGAAGTGTCTCTCTTACAAGTGCGATATCTGACCCATACGCCACGCCGACGGATATATTCCGCCTCAGTCGTTTATCCTTAAAACTCCAGTTGGTTACCTGTGAACTGATCAAATCTGAATTGGGAATAATCAAGGAGGCATTGTCATAGGTCTGTACAACTGTAGAACGGACGTTAATTTTTTTAACCGTTGCCCATATGCCGTTTATTTCAATATCATCGCCCACTTGAATGGGCCGCTCAAATAAAAGGATAATGCCGCTGATAAAATTGTTAAAAATAGCCTGAAGGCCAAAACCAAGACCGATGCCCAGCGCACCGAGAACCACCATGAGAGTGGTGGCATTAAAGCCAATCGCATTCAATGCCAATATGATTCCAATCGCCCAGATCACATAAACCGTAATCGTTGTTATGGAGTCTTGGAGGCCCTCCTCCATGCCGCTTTCTTTTAAAACCTTTTCTCGGAAAAAATGATGCCCGACACTGGCGATGCCATGCGTGACAAGTAAAATGAAGATCGCAATGATAAACCCCAAAAGGCTGAACTGCATATTGCCCACCTGATACGGGTATTTTAAAAACCGATAAATACCGATCAGGATGGCTTGCTTCCCGCCCCACGAAAGGACCATTAAAACAATCAGGCATCCAAACCAGGCTATCATAGCCAGATGAACCATAACCCACCGAATCGAACTTCTTGCGGTTTGAACGTCATCCATGTCCGTATCGTAAACCTCGAACAATTTTGGATTCCATTCCCTTAAGGCGGAAAATATGATTGCACCCCATATAAGAACAACGATACTTCGACCCCAGGACATATACCAAAACAAACCTAATAAACCGTATCCGACAAGTTCCAGTATAAGTCCGACCAGTATGACAAAATAGGTTGTAAATTTTAAAACCGATATATATACGGCGGACTTTGTCCCGGATTCCTCGGTGATGAAAGGCTTCTGTTGGTCATATTTTTTCCAGAAATATAACATCCAGCCATATAAAATAAGTTCAAAGCAGAGGCGACATAAAATCAGGGTTGTGCTTTCCTCGGGAAGCATCCAGCAGAGTAAAATATAGATCAGTCCAAAACACCGAATGAATGTAACCAGCAGGCCAAGGGCGTCGATGATATTGCCGGGAATCTGTTGATTGTTTTCGGCATATAGTTGGACCGCATGCTTGCACCACCTTGTGAACAACCAGAGGATGAGTATATCAAAAACCACATTTATTACAGGTGATCCGGTCTGAAACAGTTCGGCATGAATATATACGAACAAAAACAGGGTTGACCCAATCAGGAAAACAGACTGCCGGAGGATACAAACAGCCAACCGGTTAAACGGGCGGTCAATTAATATCGAGATGTCGATCCACCGGCATAACGATGTCCACAGTCTGAAAACCACCAGTTGAATAACCAAGAAAACAAGAATAAAAGAAACTTTAAACAGTGCTCCGGAGTCAGTAAAAAAAATCAATTCACGACTCCAGAACTCCTTGGTCAACACCTTTTGGAATTGGGCAAATGTCATTTTGAGATCTTCATCCAATTGGCCCCACGGAAGGCGTGTAAGTGGACTTTTTCGCTCTAGGAGACCTCTTTTTTTCTTCAGGTATATGGTTCGTTCGAACTTATCCGCCAATTCGAGATATTTCGTTTTTGCTTCGCCTACCGGTTCAATCACTTCTGAATAAAACAAAAACAGCTTGTCTAGTAATTTTCGTTTTTGGGTGAGCACGCCCAGTAACTCTTTGAGTCGCCTGTTTAGTTCCAATGCTTCTTCTGCGATATCCGCACCGGCCTTAATTTCAGACACTTGCAGTTTAGTTAATGAGATCTGTTCGTCGGTCCGGGCAAGTAATTGATTAACCTCATTGCGTTTCAGCAGCAGTTCATCGGATTTATTGGAAAGATCATTAACTGCCGCTTGTGTGTCCAGCAACCCTTTTTCGAGACTTTTGATGGATGTTTCCGGCAGGATGATCAAGTTGTTATAAATCGTAAACTGTATGTTGTATGTATTAAGTTCGGATAAAAGACCCTGCTTTAAGTCTTCCACTTGAACGAGTTGTGTTTTATATGTTTCGAGATTCTTCTTCTCCGCGTCGATGGTGTCTTCAATGGTTTCTTTAAGCACATGATGACCTGAAAAAGGCGGACCACCATCACCGGGCCACCCCGTATGGCCCCAAAAAGCGACCAAAAGACCTATCACCGCCGCGCATAGAAAAGAGTAGTTTATTCTCTTTTTACATCTATTTAACACATCAGGATCCTTTACTGATATATGTAAAAAGTACAAAAGGGCGAAGACAATTGCATCAATACGTGTATCCAAAAGCCCATTTGTGTATATTATGATGCCTCATACCACCAATCAATATATTTCATGGATCTATCAAAAAATCAAACAGGTTAAGGGAAAAGCTGCGCCGAAAAACACACCATGAAAATTCCCACCAGGGGGCGGCACCACAGCAGGAAACCGCTTCAACCCAACGTCATTTCCAAACTCATTCATGGACCCGCGTCCCTGTTATTTGTTTTTGGTTTCCAACGTTTTTTCTTTATATGTTTAAATAAACATTATACTATCACATTTCTTCTGTTCGGCACCATCAATTTATATAATTGTTGATACAGAGTTAAACACCGCTGCCGGACGCAAAGAAGCGAAGTAGTGGGCGGTGATTCGAAAAAAGTACTACCTGTCACCGACATTGTTGCCGGGTGGTTTAAAACATTTCATAAATAGTTGATGATTGTTTGAAAAAAGTCCGAAAATAAGGGTTCCCCATGCTGATGTATGTCTTTCCAATTGTTCTGATAGTAGGGTCCAACATCATTTACAACATCTCCCAAAAATCCACCCCCGGAAGGGCGAATCCATTTCTCGCACTGCTTGTGACCTATCTTGTCGCGGCTCTTTTGACGGCCATCGCTTTATTTTTTCATGCGTCGGACAACGGCATGTTGAAATCCGTCAAAGAACTAAACTGGACAAGCGTGCTGCTCGGCTTTTCAATTGTGGGACTGGAATTCGGATATTTGATGGCATATCGCGCGGGATGGAACATCAGCGTCGGATCACTTGTGGCCAACATTGCTCTGGCGGTGGCATTGATCCCTGTGGGCATATTTCTTTATAACGAAAGCTTTGAGTTGCACAAAATCATTGGGGCGGCGCTTTGTATAGCCGGACTGGTACTGATCAATTTAAAATAACCGGTAATACTTAAATCGTGTTGACTTGCGGTCAAGGAAATGGGAGTTTGGCGCACAAACAGACAGCATGGTCCGCTTGTGCATTTTTCGACCAATTGGAGAACGCATACAGGAGATAAAAATGGAGAATCTGAATGAGGTTTTAAGAGAAAGATGCCGTATTGATGCTTCTAAACATGCTTTTCTTGTGAAACGAAACGGAAACTGGAACCCGGTTACCTGGCGTGAAGTGGATGAAAAGGTCGATAAAATCGCGGCCGGGCTATTGAGTTTGGGGCTCCGTAACGGGGATTCCGTTTCTATCCTGGGCAACACGCGCCTTGAATGGACGCTGACCGACCTCGGCGCACTAAGAATAGGCTGTGTCAGTGTCGGCATTTATCAAACGCTATCGGGTGAACAGTCCACATATATTCTTAAAGATTCCGGTTCAAAAGTCCTTTTTGCCGAAAACATGGAACAGGTAAATAAAATATCACCCTACCTGGAAGAACTTCCCCTGCTCAAAAAAATTGTCGTCTGGGACGGCAACAAAGAAGGCGACCATGTCCTCGCCTTGGATGAGCTTATCCAAACCGGTGAAGAACAACTGGCAAATGAGCGCGACATATTAAATGATGCGGAAAAGAAAATCAACCCGGAGGACACCGCAATTATCATTTATACATCCGGCACCACCGGCCCCCCGAAAGGCGCCTGTCTGTCCCATGCAAACATCTTAGCCCAGATGAAATCGATTGGATCGGTTGTCGAAGAAGAACTTCTGGGTGATGTGATGATGTTCTTCCTGCCCCTCTCCCATGTGGGCGAGCGGGTACCCGGGCAGTTTTTCAGGATCTACAAAGGGATAACCGGCGCATATGTTAATGACATAACCCAGATTCTTGACGACATAAAAGACATCCGCCCTGCTTTTTTCGGCAGTGTGCCCCGCATCTTTGAAAAGGCATATGCCAAAATTATGTCCGAGGTTGAAAATGCACCACCCTTGAAGAAACGCCTGTTTTTCTGGGCGGATGGAATTGGCAGGGACGTCAGCAAGAAAAAACAGAAGGGCGAAACGCCCGGACCCGTTCTCAGCCTCAAATATGCTGTTGCGGACAAGCTTGTATTCAGTAAAATCAGGGACATTTTCGGCGGAAGGTGCAGGCATTTTCTCTCCGCATCCGCGCCCATTGCCCTTGAAATATTGGAATTTTTTCATGCCTGTGGAATGCTGATACTGGAAGGTTACGGCCAGACAGAGGTATCCTGCTTCTGTACCCTCTGCTCCATAGATGACTATTGTTTCGGTAGCGTGGGAAAACCCATTCCCGGCGCGAGCATTAAAGTAGCAGAAGACGGAGAAATTCTCGTTAAAGGAGATATCGTTTTCAAGGGCTACCTGAATCAGCCGGAATTGAACCGGGAGACGCTTACTGACGACGGGTGGATTTACACGGGTGATGTCGGCAGGATAGATAAAAATGGTTTTCTGTGGATTACCGGCCGTAAAAAGGAGATTATCATCACATCGGCAGGGAAAAATATCACTCCCTCCAACATAGAAAATATTCTAAAAAACGACCCTCTCATCGAGCATGTCATGCTTCACGGGGATAAAAGAAAATATGCAACCGCCCTCATTTCACTGGAACCCGACAATCTTAAGATATGGGCGGAGAAAGAAGGCCATGGCGCTATGGGTTACGAAGAACTGGTCAGCCTTCCCGCGTTAAAGGAAAGGGTGCAAGCCTCTGTCGACCGGACCAATCGCCAGGTGGCGCGCTTTGAAACAATTAAAAAGTTTGCACTGCTCCCTAAACCCCTGGAAGTGGAAACCGGAGAACTGACGCCGACAATGAAAGTTAAAAGAAAAATAGTCGAAACAAAATACCTGCACCTCCTGGATGAACTCTACGAATAATTCTGGTGCAGACCGCTGCTGCGCCGGTCAAGAATATACCCGGACGTATGTTTGGGGATCAGCGTACTGATTTGCTCCAGTTTGGCATCGGACAGCCCGTTGAATTTGACGCTGCAGCGCTTCACGGGCTTCTCATTAAAAGGATAGTTCACTCCTATTACAAAATCCGACACAACATTTACGGGTATCTGGTCAAGGTAATACCCGTCGTCCGCCAGCAAAATATCAACCTTGAGATTATCAATGGGCGGGATGCTGCCCTCAGTATAGCAGAAGGAAAGTCCTCCGACACTCATATCGACAATCTGCCCCATCTTGAACTTAGGCTGCTTAATAACCATAAAGGCATCGGGCGGCACCTTAAACCTTCTGTTTTTTCTCCTGTCATACGTTTTAATTGTTTCGCTCATGGCTGACATACCTCTTAATAAGGATTAATGTAATATGACGAGCTTTCACCGAACATCAATATGATTAATGCATTATGGCGCGTTCGAAGACTATTCCGTTCAGTACGATTTTGAATGTATCAGGTGCATCATCTGTTTCGGAAAAATGGGATATGAACTTGTGAATCGGATTGTTATTATTTTACAATAAACGAAGGGTGAACACAAGGAAAAATAACATGATGTTGAACCCACTTATTTTTACACTAGAACGGCCAGAGACAGCAGCCTTTTTTTCTGAACTCCTGTTCACAGGCAGCAAGCTGTCCCGAATAACGATTTGATTTCGTCTGAACTTTCCTGGCGACCTTTTTTAGCCATGCCTTCCGGGCATAGGTTTTCCGCTGGTACCCCCCCTGTCCCTCATGATAGGCCAGATACATATTATACGCGTCATTCCTTGCTATCCCGCACCTGACGCGACTCTGATTGCAGTACCACCCGATGAAGTCAATTGCATCGGAAAAGTCATTCCTGTCAGCCCCCCAGTTATCGGTGGCCCGGATATAACTTTCCCAGGTTTCGTCCAATGCCTGGGCGTACCCATAGGCTGATGAGGGTCTTGGTCCGGGGAAAACAAAGAGACACGTTGTTCGCGGCGGCCTTGCCTCGGCATTGTATTTTGATTCCTGGTGCATAATGGCCATAAGAACGGGAATGGGGATTCCCCATCGTTTACTCGAGTCATATGCGCTGTCATACCATTCTGATTTTTCACGAAATATACTGCATATATTGTCAGGGTTTCTTACATACTTTCCGGACCCCGCACAGCCTGAAATTAGGGCAAGGGTAAATAGGGAAAAAAAAAGAAATAATCTTTGAAACGGCAAGACGTCAGCCCTGTCACACTTCCGGCAGAAGTATGGTGAAAGTTGTACCCTTACCCGGTATGCTTTCCACATCCACGTACCCGCCGCAGAGCTCCACTATACCGTCCACCATGGCCAGCCCCATTCCGGAACAGGGCCCGGCTTCCAGGGTGGAAAAATACGGGTCGAAAATCTTCCCAATGGTCTCCGGATCCATGCCATGGCCGGTATCGCCGACTTTCAGCACGATATAATTTCCCGGTAAGGGATCAAAAGAAAAATCACGGCTTTCTTCACCCACCGATAGGCGGTCAAGCGTGATATCGATGACCCCTCCCTTATCTATCATTGCCTGGCCTGCATTGGTGCACAGGTTTATCACGATTTGCCTGATCTGGGATGGGTTCGCCTTCACTTTGCAGTCGCCGCATTCGAAATGTTCATTTATCCTTATTTTGGAGGGCAGGGATGATTTCAAGCCGGTGAGGCTTTTCTCCACTATCTCACGTATCTTAATCGGTGTTCTTTTCAACTCATGCTGACGGCTGTAGCTGAGGATATCGACAACCAGATCTTTTGCCCGCTCGACGGCATTCATGGCACTGTCAAGATTTTTCCTTGATGCACTGTTCACCGGCATGTCCAGTCTGGTCAATTCGATGTATCCCATGATAACCGCGAGTATCTCATTGAAGTCATTTGCAATACCGCCGGCAAAACTGCTTATCGCCCTGAGCTTGCTTGCCCGGTGCGCCCTGGTATCCACGCCCTTTTCCATCGTTTTTTTAGCTGTGTCATCCGGTCTGTCTCCGCCCATAGGCATTACCTTCTCCGCTATCTTATTTATTCCACCGCTCTATTTTATCAAACGCATCGAGTGCGGCCCGATACAAGACTTTTAGGTCAACCGGTTTCGTAAAGTAATCATCAAATCCGGCTTTTCGGCACTCATCAAATTCATACTGCGATGCATAACCGGTTACCGCAAATATAATGGCAACGAAATTCTTTTTTCGTATCCGCCTGCATAGCTCCAGACCGTCCATCGCCGGCAGTTTGAGATCCAGAAAAATGACCTGGTAGCTTTCCTTGTCAAGAATTGCCAGGGCCTCTTCAGCGCTTGCGGCACGCCTCACTGTATAACCTGCTCTGGTAAACCCCTTTCTGAACATATCGGTGATCATTTCATCATCGTCAACTATCAATAGTCTTCTGTCTGCCATCACCATCACCTGTCCATTTTAAATAATGAGCGGATTAGAGCAATCTCCTGTATTCTGCAAATCTCTTGTTTACTTCAGCAAGTTCATTTGCATCCGGGTATTTCTTCAAATGGTTCTCGCATTTTGAAATACGTTCCGAAAGCGGCGGGTGTGTAGAAAACCATGAACCTTTCTTTTTTGCCTTTTCTTCCTTTTTTTTCAGCATATGGAGGATTCTGACAAGCCCCTTCGGATTATAGCCGGTTCTGTAGGCAATTTCCATTCCCGATTCATCGGCCTCGTGTTCCATTCCCTGGTCAAGCCCCTTATCAAAAAGGGTTTCCTGAAGGCCTCCGATCATATCCCGAAATTTCTTGCCGTCCTCGCCTTTCATATTAACTGTTGAAATTTTTCCAACACCTTCAAAAAATTTCGCGCGTTTTATTGACTGAAGGGCATGTTTATGTCCGACATGGGCCACCTCGTGGGCGAGCACACACGCGAGGTCGGCCTCGTAGTTCATCGCCTTCACCAGCGCCGAACTCACGAATATGATGCCGCCGGGGCATGCAAACGCATTATACAGGGGGCTGTCCACGACCACAAAATAATAGGATATGGTGGGTCTCAGTGAGTTTCTGGCCACTGAATTGCCGACAAGGTTGACATATTCCTGTAACGTCTTACTCTTCGAGGGGAGGCCGTATCGCTTGAACCCTTCAAGGGCCAGGCTTTCTCCGATGGCAAATTCGGATTTATAGTCCATATCCGTGGCGCTGGAAATGATACTTGAAGCGCCGTCAAAAATAGTTTTCGCTTTTTGGACATCTTTATTTTTGCCTTGAGGGTCCAGCGCTTTAAAAATGTCAAAGGCGAATGCGGGACTTGCGGCAAAAAAACCGGCCGCCCAAATATACTTGATAAATCCGCGTCTGTTCATAAGCGTGATGCCTCTTTTCCTTTCATGGTTAAAAAAATTCTATTCAGCATACTGACCGATTTTTCCTTTTTGCAAAAATGTTTCAACATCCCTGTTTTTTGTCCTCATGGACAAAACAGAATCAAGCGCATCTTTGAACTTTTTCGGGCTGCCGGACTGCTTAGCATACTCCTCGGCTTCCGGAGAGAGGCCACGAATACTCCGGGTACTGTCGGCGGAATCCGCTTCGATGCTGCTGCCTGAACTATCGCCGAGAAGGGACCCCAGCGAATCCTCGTCATCGCTCTCCACCTCCTGCTCAGGTGCCTCCGCTCTAACCCACCCCCGGTATACCCAGCCGGTTTTTTTATCGGGTGTTGATACATGATACCATCGGCTCTCAAGGGCAATGACATTGAGCTTCAGTCCGACGGGCAGGGCGGTAACGGTATCCGAAGACGACCGGCTTTCAGCCTTCAGCTTCGCACTTGTGGAACTGACCCACACGTTTTTCGGTCCTTCCGAAGATTGAGAAGCTTCAGCGATTTGATAAGCTTCCGTATTTTGACAGCCGGCAATTACAAACAGGATGGATATGAGGATCAATCGTTTCATGCAATACCTATGTTTCGGGTCTAATTTAGTGACTGGGTTAAAAACCGTTTTAAGATATAATTCGCTTATATATTAATTAAAATTAAAATTCAATAATAATCACCGGATAGGGTAAAGGCTCCCCAGTATCCGGGATGGGGGTACCTGTTTTTCACATGCAGGACAGCAAGGCGGAGACTGTCCGCCTTATCGTGGTTACGATATCTCCGGTAAAACGCTTTCGTCAGAACAGCCGTCGATACGTCACTGACCCTCCAGAGACTGGATACGATGGTATGCGTTCCGGCATAGAAAAATGCCCGGTTAAGCCCGATCACGTCATCTCCTTCGGTAACCCTGCCGAGACCTGTCTGGCATGCGCTTAAAACAACCATGTCGGCCCGGATATTTAACCCGAAAACTTCGGACGTCTCCAGGTTGCCGTCCACGTTCTCCCCTTTTGACAGCATAATGGCTGAGAATAACGGATTAATTTCATCAAACTCCCCGTGGGTGGCAAGATGTATTATTCCATACTTACTGATATTTTCCGTCACCCAGGATTCCGATGCCTTCTCCCCCGTAAGGACCGTGATATCAGGAAAATTCCACCGGATGCTCTCCACCTCGTGCTCGGCAAAGGGAAGGTCAAGCGCCTCTGTCCCTAAATCCGGATTGCCTATGGCCAGCACTTTAGTATTTTTTGATGCGGTCCGTCTGGTCTTGGTATACGAGTAGATGCTCGCGCTGGGAAGGTAGAAAATCGAGAAATCATCAACAAGGTAACGGGTGCCGTTATAGAGTGTGGCAAAAGAGAGATAATGAAGCGGACCGTGGGGTATTATCCCGAGCTTCTTTTCTTTCCCGAGAAGAGGCGCCACGTCCCTTATCAGCTTGTCATAAAGCCTCTCCGACTGCTCCTTTAACGGCTCGAGGTTCTGTATCCTTCTCCGGAAATCAAGAATTTCCAATTGAAAGGATTCGGTTTTAATAGGCGTCCTGACGAGTTGTATACCCCTTTTTTCACTCTCTGATGAAACAACCCAGCAGAAAAGTTCATCGGGGAGGATATAGTAGGCCAAAAGAACAACACCTTCATCCAGGTCGGCAATAAACGACTCCGCCTCAAGCGGCACGACTGAAACGAAAGATGCCAGTTGAGGATTTTCCGCCTGGATATCAAGCATAAGATCATCGTAATCGTTTGCAAGACGTTTCAGCCGTTTTCCATAAACATCCTTTTCTTCTTCATTCTTTGATCCGGAAAGCAGTCGTTTGGCCTGGTCGATTTCTTTTCTTAAAAATGCCTGACGTTGAAACAAGCTGTTTTCTTTATCGGTTTTCATTGATATCTGCTGATTTCCGAGGAGGTCGATAAAGTTCCTCGCCCGCGATCGCTCGGCAATTTCAAATGCCTCCTCAACCCTGCCCTTGTCGGCAAGGTGCTTCACCAGCGACTGATAGACGGCAAGCTTGTTGGCGACAAAGGACTCTTTCAGCTTGTCAATTTTCAAGTCCGCCCGCATTCCCTCAATCTCGTCCACGGCCTGTTTTAAAAGTGTTTCTGCTTCATCGCCCTTATCACTAGTTTGGCCGGTGAGCTTAAGTTGGGCGAGACCGTATAGCGCCCGCCAAGTTGTCTCGGAAAGAGACATCTCTCGGGCGAGGCGGAGCGCACTGTCAAACGCCTTTTCAGATTCGTTCACATTTCCTGTTTCTGCAAAGGCCATCCCGAGGCCTAAACGCGCCTTGGCCTCATTTACCCGGTTGCCGATTTCATGTGATATGGATACCGCCTCTTTAAACAGGGGTAGTGACTGCTCCGCATTACCCATCCGGAGTAGCGTCAGGCCCTTGTTTCTTAGATCATAGGCGATAGCCCACCTTGATTTTATTTCACGGTCGATGGACAGCGCTTTGTCAAACGCATCCAGCGCATTCTGATATTGTCCCGTCTCTCTGAAAACAAGTCCGATATTATTATACGTCGTCGCTATTTCATCTCTTCTGATTTTATTTTCATCGGCAATGGTCAGCGCATGGTTCAACTCCCACATGGCTTTTTTATTGTTCCCAAGGGCCCACCATATCAGGCCCGAGGTGTTTAACGCGAGAACTTTCACATCCGGCATACCGTATTCCGTGGCCATTTCCAAAACCTTTCGCTGCATCCTGAACGCTTCTTCATAGGAAGCCGAAAACCATGCACTGTTCGCTTTTTCCATTATAATCTCGGCCATCAGCCGCCGGCTGTGCGGTATGGATCCGGCAAGGCCTTCGGCTTTTTCATAATAGGTTTTCGCCTGATCGAAATCGCCGAGAAACCTGTAACATCTTCCTATGTTAAGCAGCGACTCGGCAGTTTTGAGATGGTCTTCGCTGTCTTTGTAGAGGCTCAAGGCTTTTTGATAATAGGTAATCGCAACCATATACCGGTTTAAACGAAGGTCGTATATTCTCCCCATATTTCTATACTGGTCGGCGGCGATATCAAGCTTGTCTCTCTGTTTTCCGGAAGCGGCGGCGGAACCGAAAAACATAAGGGCACGCTCATACTCGGCTGAATTTTCCAAAACCGTCCCGAGGTTCGCCATGGCCGTGGTTTTTTCCTTTTCCGCCTCCAGAATCTCAAAAATCTCAACAGCTTCCTCCATTACCGGAAGCGCCTGGCCGTAGTTTTCCATTTTAGCATACAGCAGTCCCTGATAAAGCAATGCCTGGGCATGGTCCGCGGTGTCGGGTTTTTTCCGTGCCAGCTCTTCGGACAGCATCACTGCGTATCGAGCCGACGTTTCAATATCTCCCGCTTTGTAAGCACTTTCGCGGACATACCGGTATAAAGAGCCGATGTATTTATTATAGCGGTTGTTCTCGTGGGCAATTTTTACGGCGTCTTCAAAATAGCCAAGCGCCCCTTGAAAGATTCCTTTGTCAAACAGTGCTTTTCCCTTTTTCACATATGCAGCAAACCGTTTTGACGCAAACGCCGCCGCTTCTTCAGGATCCATTCCCTTGTACCCTAAAAGAATCCAGTTGTCGGCTGCACTGTCTTTTCCGGGGGCGGTTCGGGCGACCGCATCAAGGGCGGATGCCGTCTTGTATTCATTTAAAAATGCGCTAACAAACGGCTCACCTCCCGATCCTGAAAAGGGCACCAAAAGAGAGGGGCATCCGTAGATAGCCGTCAGGTGGCCTATCAGGAAAATATCACCGGGTTCAGTACTGGTCATGACCGCCAGGGACAACCCGTGCTTGTTCATCATATATTTTTCAATCCGCTGCCGCCCCGCCTCGGATGAATCAATCACCGGATCATAGGAAGACCGCATGCCTGCTCTCACCGGGACAGAGCTTGCGATGTGCGCCCTTTCTCCAAGGATCAGGGTATTCATGTTCACCAGAGGTTCGCTGATACCGTGGTATCCGCCGGGGAGGCTGCCGGCCGGGGGCAAAGAAAACACATTGTTCTTGAACGGCTTCCGTTTGGTAACGGACCGAATAAAGTGAGCCGAGTTGAATGCACAGGATCTGGCAGGCGAAAATACTTTCGAATCCTCACATACGATATATGTATAACCTGTTTCGTCAACACCTCTCAGGGCTTCTTTATAAGTCCCATGTGATGTCAGATCGACCCCGCCCTTGTCTACAATAAACCGATAAACGGATTTATCCTCTTTAACTCCCCCCCGGGGGGCAACAGAAAAAAGTCGAACCAGAATATCACCATCCTGAAGCGCATCCATGACATCCATTGCTTCGAATAGTTCCGGCCCCAGCAGACAAGACATGCCGGCCGTGGGGTTCCCGCTTCCCGATAAAAGCGCGCCTCTTTCCTTTATGTAGAGTTCAGAAAGCCGCCGGTACTCTTTAGTCAATGCCTCTGCCCGCTCTTCATTCACAGGACGACCTGCTGCTTTTTCACCGGCAATCGCCGCAATATCTCTTGCCGCCATCTCCGCATGGGAGGCCACACCAAGAAGAATGAGCACCTGTCTCCTGAGATCATCGGGTATCATACGGATAATCTCCGGCATTTTCTCAAAATCATTACCGGTCTTTTGGCGGACCAACTGATGTTCCTCTTTAATCCGCTCCCTGATATAGTCCCTTTCACCGCCCTTTGCACCTGAAATTCGATTTTCAAGATCGTTCAGGAGAATGAGTCGCGGATATAGCTCCATGTAAACATCCGGGCTTGCTTCACAAATTGACCTGAAAACAAAGGCGGTCCTGTTATATCTCTCCAGTTCTGACAGATATTCCGCCATATTGAACGCGCCTTCCATGTCGCCCCGGTTCGCCGGCCCGGTCACAACGGCGCTGAATGCTTCTATAATTTCGAAAGGGCGGCACCCGGCCCTCAATATGCTTACACGTTCCATCGCGGCGAAAGCCTCGTCATATCGTCCCAAACCGGCAAGACCCCGCCATTCAAGATCGGGGAACCGCCCCTTTCGGGCCGCCTCAATTGCAGACCCGAAGCTCTGTCCTGCGCGTTCACTTTCCCCAAGCCGGAGGGATGCATAAGCCATGTTCAGATAAAGTGTTGCCGTAAGTTCCAGCTTTTGTCTTGCGCTTTCGAATGATTCCTCCGCAAGTGTTTCCATGCCTCTACGAAAGTGCCTGACGGCCTTTCTCATCGCCTCCATTTTCCGGGCGGCTCCGGTTATCCCGTCTGAACCGTATTCGCTGATATCCATCCAGAACACACCCATGGTGTTATGGTAGATCGTGTTGAAAGCATCCGGGGATACGGTATTCGAAGCCCCGAGGAGTTCGGATGCCGTGTCATCCAGGTCGGACAATAGAATCAGGCTTTTGTTTTCACCGCCGGGATCCCTTAATAACGCATGGGCCATATTCAACACATTCAGGGCCGTACTCACCCTGTTTCCCATTTTCAGGCAAAGGCTGGCGGAACGGTTGAAGTATGAAAATGCCTCATGATACTTCCTTTCGGAAACTGCTATCAGGCCTGCCCTGTGAAGCAGAAGTGATACGCCGAACAAGTCTTCATCCGCTATCTTCTCGTCTTCTTTGTAACCGGCAATCTGCTTTTCCAGAAATTCCTCCGCCATCCTGACTTTTCCCAGTTCCAGGAAAATTCTCGATGTGAAGGCTTCTGCCAGTCGCTTCTCCTGGTCAACCGAAAAACCGTGGCCGGCTGATGTGGCCCCGGTTTTATCCAGTGCCACCTGGAGATCGAGGTTAATCAATCCCTCCCCGGCCTTTTCCGTTTTTTCCGCTACTCCGTATGTTTCGGCGAGATTCGATGCCTCCATGAAATTTTCTGCAGAAGACATCAACAGCGATTCCTTCTCCTGGCCGAACACGGTTTCCGACTGACGGTACTGGTTATAAGCGACGGACCTCTTGTTAACGGCAAGATTCTGTGTCAGCCCGAGTTTTTTATTTAAATCGTATGCTTTTTCAAAATGATCCCCCGCCTTCTCCCATGCCCCCTCTTCCTGAAATGCGAGGCCGAGCCTGTCCAGTATTTCAACCCTTAAACGATCCATTCTGACGGATTGCCCATCCCTGTCAGAAGACACGGGAACCGTCATCGCCGATTCATTTTCTTCATCATTCAGCAAGGCAAGGGTTTTGGAAAAGGCACGAATACTTTCGTTGTTTTCGCCGGTCTGGAATGCCGCCATTCCCAGCCTTCTATAAAAAAGAATTTCCCTGTCCCTGTTGTAAAAGGGCCGTTCCATTCGTTGCAGTTCTTTGTATTTTAAAAACGAGTTTTGATACCGTCCCAATGAAAAGTAAGTATTCCCAAGATTTAAGAGAAGGTTGGCGGCGTTTTCCGGGTTGGCCTTCGGGTTATTTAAAAAATAGGCTTTCTTGTAGCTTTCAAGGGCTTTTTCAAGGCTGCCTTCCTGTTGATACACCGTTTCAAGTACTTCGAAAACATAACCCAGCGTCTGGTGAAAGTACTCGATCTGCCCATTCATGTTGACGGCGCGAACCAGCATCTTCCGGGCCTCTTCGGCTGAACTTTCGGTGTTCAGGTAGGTAAGGCAAAGTCCAACGCAATAAACCGCCACCGGATCATCGGGATTGTCTTCAAGATGCGCCCTGTAATCCGCCAGTGTTTTTTCCATAATATTGAGGGATGCCGCACATTTTATATAGCCCCGGTGCGCTTCAACAATGGAATCATCGTACTCGACAAGCTCCTTGAATCGGCTCTGGGCTGCATATACTTCCCCCAAGTTGTAGAGATATTCCCCTGCTGCTGCAGACTTGTTGATATACCCCTGTCTCGCAAGCCTTCTTATATTATCCTCGGCCGGCCTGAGATTGATTTCTTTTTCGTAAAGCTTAAGGGCCTCCCGGAATCTCTCCTCCCGAAATAATATCTCTGCAAGGGAAAAGCGGGCTGCCGCCGTCTGTACCGTTGACTCGGGAAATTCATTGAGCGCTCGACGGTAGACATCCTTTGCCGGCTCCCACCTGTCATCGGCAAAATAGATATCCCCTGCCCTGTTAAGGGCGCCTGCTGAAAGAAGGGGAGCGGAATCCCTGTTATCACCGGCGATGCGTATCAGCAGGTCAATCTTTTCATTCACATGTTTATGCTCCATACCGGACATGGTTTTATTCAGTATCCTGGCAACAGCTGTTTGGGACGGCCCGGTCTGCTCGGGATAATTATGGATGATTGACATATAAATCGGATGTACCTGTTCACCAATGCCGATACTTTCATAAATCTCCGCCTTCAGGACCAGTGCTTCCGCCACCTCGGCCCGTTTTGCCAAAGGGTTTTTTTCTATCTTTTCAAGAATGTCTATGGCCTGGAGCTGCCTTTCAGCTATTTCCAGCTTTCTGAGCAGCATCGCCGACTCAATGCCCGCCCGCGTCGAAATTATCGGATACCCCTTATCCGGCAGTCCGTTCATTATGTTTATGGCTTCTGATACGATTCGTTCCCTGGCCATGCTGTCGGCAGTCTCCCCCATCTTGCCTTCCGCTTCCAGGGCGTTTAATTCTATATATGACAGGGATGAAAAGGGTTCCGCGTCCTTATAGTTACTATATACGTGGTTAAACACCCTGGTTGAGGCGCTTATCATTTTCTCTTTTCTATACAGTTTTCCGATCCGGTACTCCGCCCTTGCCATATGACCCGTTTTCGAACCCGGCTCATTGATGAATTGTTCGGTCACCGCCCAGTACATCAGTATCGAGAGGTAAGGATTGGCTATATAGGTCTCCAAGACTTCGGCAAATTCCAGTTGCATGTCGATATTTTCCTGCCTGGGAACCATGCCGTTCTCCGGAAGGGACCAGACATTGGGAATTCCGGACAGCCTGTCTGAAATATAAAAGAGTCTCCCGTGGGAAGCCAAGGGATTTGCAATATAGTCATCTTCGGGCAGCACAGGATAGACCCTGAGGTTATCGTCATGAATATTTACCCGGTATACGCCTGCTATATCCTTAGTTGACAGTATACCATCACGATCCGTATCCCTTCCTATTCTTGAGAAAAACACCGCCTTTCCGTCACCGGACCATGACGGGGCGAAGTCGATAAAAGGGCCATCCGTAATAGTTTGACGCGTCTTTGTTTTTGTTTCAAAGACAACTATATTTCCCGACGGATCTTCGTCGTAGCTTATAAAGCATATGGAATTCCCGTCCGGCGACACCGAAGGGAAAGACCCGTCACACCCGGTCTCCAGGACAGAAACCTCTTTGCTGTCACCGTCAAGGTCTAACCGCACAATACGCGGGTGTGTATTTCCGGGTTGCTGCCGGTGAAAATAAAGCATATCGCCTGACGGACTGAAGCATGGTCCGCCGTCGGCGGTGCGCCGCCCTGTAAGGCGTAACGGCCCGACGCCTTTATTATTGAAATCAAAGATAAAAATATCACCTTTTACATCGTGACCGGTTCCGGTGTAGGCCAGGTAACTGCTGTCGGAAGAAAAAGCGGGGTCCGTCTCCACTGACGGGTCGTCGGTCAATTGTTCAGGAAGTATCACCTCCCCCGGATCTGCGGACAACCTCCACAAATCGGTAAACCCTCCCCTGTCGGATGCAATCACCAGGTATTTCCCATCCCTTGAAACCGCCATTGACAATACCGGATTGGTCTCGGCCGAGATCTGAACCGGGAGTTCGATGTCTCTGACATCCCGCTCAATCGACACGGCATTACACGGCAGAAACAACCATAAGAAGAGAATTGCTCCGGCTATTCTTTTACAGTCCATGTTCCATCTCCAGATTCCACCTTGTCTCCAGGCAAAGCGTTCTTTGCATTCATATCCGCAAACACCTGCCTGATTTTCGGCATATCCTCATCTGACAGGGTTTCGTTCATATCAATGACGCGCTGCATTATCGTCTCCCTGGCGTGATTATTATGGGATACAATGGAGTTCAGTTCATCCCTCGTTATCCCTTCCGCAAAGTCCTGCAATTTTTCCGGCACGGATGCTTTATCCATGCCCAGCACTTCAATCAAACCGGACCGGTTTTCTCCCACCCACCCCAGATCCTTGAACCGTCTCATATCATCTGAATGGAAATCAATTATCTGCATGGCCTCCAGGGCATCTTTTCTGCCCTTGCTTTTCTTGGGCGGTATTTTCATTCGGCCGTTCTCATCCACTCCCCGGACTGATGCCGCAAGGAGCATCTCCCGGTCCAGGGCATTGTATGTACCAAGAATTTGATTTTCCAATGTGGTCCGCTCACTTACCACTTCAACATTTACTTTTGCGAGGGTACACCCCTGGATTATCATGATTGCTATAAGGACGATTCTCTTCATTGTTTTATCCTCTTTATTCGGGGTTTCCAGCCGTCAGATGGTTTTCCCCCAGTTTAATTGCGGGCGCAGACGCAATTTCAAGCAACTCTGCAACAGGCTTCAAACCGGATAGCCGGCCGGTATACTTCTCAATTCCGGGCAGATTGGCAATATTCAACCTGTCCAGAGCAGGCAAATCGATCTCCACACCTTCAACAGAAATTGCGCCCCCCATGGACAGATTGCCGTCAGCAACCTTCAGTTCCGCCCATTTGGGTGACCCTTTTTGGAGCAGCCGCCTCTGGGCAACAATGGCTTCGTTACTTTCATAGGGGTCCAGGGCGTATAACAGGCGTTCAAGGGCGTCGGAGCCGATATGGGTAAATATCAGGTGGCTTTCCATCGTTCGAAGAAACCGGTCCATATCATCTGTAATGGGAAGGGTCAGCTTTAAATGTCCGCTCACCTCTGTATCTTCCGTCCCGTCACGGCGATTCTGCCCGGGCAACAGGGTATTGAAATCTATTCCCGTGTAATTAATGTCGGCGTCCAAAAAATATGCCCCCCCGCCCCTCTCTGTTCTGATTGACCCGGAAACCGTCCCGCCCAATATATCATTCTGAAAGTATTCTATTGCCGGCAGCCCATCCTCAAGATTAATATCCGCTCTGAGTCTGTCCACACGAAGCGGCACGGGCCCCTTTTTAATGTGCATGGAGGAAAAACCAATGGTCCGTTCCGGGTGAAACCGGTTCTTGGCCTGGGCATAGGTCCACCTGCTGTTTTCCAAAGAATCTGTGGCTACAGGCAGTATTCCAAAGGCATTTTCCATGACCACCGAAGACAGAGGCTTAATCTCCAGGTCCTGAGCGCCCCTTTCCTTTTCGTTTGCAGAAACGATTTGATATGTCTTTTTGATATTGACCCTGCCGTTGAAATCGTTGACGGCCGCGATGCCATCCACCCCCAAATCTACCTGTGAGGCGTTAATCCAAATCCGGGCGCTCGCCATCTTGCCGGGCAGAAGCCCCAAGATGACGCCTGCCGCCATGTCACCGCTTACATCCAGATTATTTTTCAACACTCCGGCCTCATCCATATTTTTTATTCGCAACAGCGCCTGTACGTCGCCGCCTGCTGTCGCCAGCCACGCCTGTAAGTTTTTTTCGCGCCTTTTTTCAAGTATATTCTCCGCGCCAAAGAGGTTTATGTCTAAGGATTGTTCGATTGAAAATGGCTTCAACGAGGCCTTTTCGCTGAGGCTGATTCTCCGAAGCCCGTCATGACGACCCGTTAGCTCGATATGAAGATCTGCCCCGCCATCCATGCCTGTTTGCCGGGGAATCGCGATATCTTTTACTATAAT
>Ga0180435_10000232_pt1 | contig 57633 bp, 49 predicted proteins | sample SS_ome_3_FD_132467 | JGI IMG/M metagenome (GOLD analysis project Ga0180435, IMG submission 132467) | Hypersaline lake sediment archaeal communities from the Salton Sea, California, USA - SS_3_S_1 metaG | ecosystem: Environmental > Aquatic > Non-marine Saline and Alkaline > Hypersaline >... | reverse complement strand
CATAAAAATTCACCCCTGTTTCCAGTGCCTCGGTAATGTCCGGTCTGCGTTCTTGCTCTTCAAGCGTCGGGGGAAGTGTATTCGCCAGGGTTGCTCCGCGCAGCGCTTTCATATATCCCCAGTCCCAGTTGTATTTTGCTGAAAAGCCCCGCAGGTCGCGGTAGAATCCATACCTGACCCGGTAGCCCTGGTCTTCGAAAACCGATGCAGGAATCTCATATGCCCGCAGCAGAAGACCATTACCAAGGATCTCGTTAAAATTTCCCGCTTCAATCTCAAGCCCGCTATTCCTGTATTTAATATTGTATTGCGTTAGTCGGTTATAGGACCGGCTAGCATCCTGACTGTAAAAATGCTCATACCGCAGGTTGGCCTGGAGTGATTTATAACGATATCGCAGGTTGAGCTGATCATAATGTGTGGAAAGGTCGGCAGGTATTTCATCGGGGATGTTTCCAAACTGGAATTCAAAGAGGTTGTTCCCGGTCAGCTGGCCCTGCAAGGCAGATGCAATCAGCAACGTACCGCACATGAGAAGGATTTTTCTTTCCACGATACTCAGAAGTTTTCTTCAATGTTCATTCGTATGTATTTTTCGTCGCCGGGGCGATAGCCTTCATGGTAAAAGACGATCTCTCCCTCTTTGTCAAGGATCAGCAGCGTGGGCACTGTGGTGACGCCCATTTCCGACATGATCTCACTATTGACATCGCGCAGGATGGCGTAATCTATACCCATCGACTGAACAAAAGGCTTGAGTTTTGACTGGTTCCGGGGACCATCGATGCTGATACCAACGAAATTCACTCCCTTGTTTTTGAATTCATTATAGAGGCTATTCAGTTCCGGAAGAGATCGCAGGCAGGGCTGACACCAGGTCGCCCAGAAATCAATCACAGTTAGGTGTTCTCCCTTTACATCAGCAAATGTGGTCCATTCATTGTCCAGGTCCTGCAACTCAAAAAAGGGTTCCTGTGCATGCAATTTACCCTGCAGCAGTATAACAGGGAACAGTAATGTCAGCAATATAAGATCCTTCCGTTTTAATTTCATTGCAGTTTCATTTTCCGATTTGTCGATACCGGTATAGCATCCTTACACCAACATGGTAATTTATTTAAAACACCCTGGTAGGGGAATTGTTAATAAACTAATGGTCTTGAATTGATTAATGTTTTAATTTTGAATGTAGATAATTAAAATCTGAACCCATGAAAAAGCTATCCATCCTGCTACTGGCAATACTGTCCGTCACATCGTGCTCCCTGTTTGATAAACCTTCCATGACCCAGGAAGAGGTCGATGCGGTTGTAGCACAAAAAGCGGCTGTTGAAGAAGAGATGGCCAACCTGCAGCAGCAATACGACCTCCTGAAACTTAAGGCAGATGAGTGTGCCAGCGCACTGGACCAGTACACCCGCCAGGAAGAGATGAAGACCGCCGCAGCCGGGAAATACAATGTGATCACCGGGGCCTTCAAGAACAGCACCTATGCTGATGAATACGCTGCAGAGATGCGCAATTCAGGAGGCACCGGGGAAATATTGCAGGGACCCTACGATTTCAATCTTGTGGTTTACAGTGCACACAGTTCGCTGGGCGAAGCCATCCAGGCCATGTATAAGGCACGCCAGGAGGTAATTGATGATGCCTGGGTGTACACAAAAAAATAATCAGCCAACATGCTCGGTTGCAGCCGCGACCGCATGCCGCCAATAGATTTAGCGGTGGCACAAGACGGGAAATACGCAGTTTACTTGTGTAAATGAGCAATTTCTTGTGTAAATGCGCAGTTTACTTGTGTAAATGAGCAATTTCACATCGGGTATAACGCAGCAAACGGGCATGAGGAACAGCCGCTAGGATATTCCGCTATCTTCAGCCTTCAAATGCCGCTGCCTTCAGAATGCTACGGTGAAGCGGTTGGAGCATCATGTTCGTTTGCAAGGCTTGCGAAGATGGGAAATGCGCAGTTTACTTGTGTAAATGAGCAATTTCACATCGAGTATAACGCAGCAAACGGGCATGAGGAACAGCCGCTAGGATATTCCGCTGCCGGTCATGATAAACAACGGCTGAAACTCAAAGCTCTTGAAATGTGGCCGCAGGCGTTCGGTATTGTAATGCTTCTTCACATCCACAAATTTCGAACTGGTTGTGACCACATCAATGGGTGCATTGTCATACCGCCCGTTCCTGAGCACGACCAGTCTGCCGTGTATCCCTTTCAGTATGAGGTCCAGGGCCAGGTTGCCATAAGCCATGGGGACAATGGAATCGATGGCATCCGGATCACCGCCGCGGACCAGGTATCCCAGCGACTGGCTGATCACATTTACCTCCTTGCCATTGTTGAATTTAGGTGATAATAATTTGATTTCTTCTGAAACCAGGGAGCCTATTCCACCGAGTTTTACATGACCATAGGCATCTTTTATTTCACTCTTGATGACCATCTTGTCCATTCCCTTGAAGGTGGCTCCTTCGGATACCAGCACCACGGAATACTTGCTCGGGTTCTTGTACCGGTCCTCCACAAGCAATTCGGTCAGGTTTTCAATATCGAACTTATGTTCCGGGATCACGCACCTGTTCGCCGATCCTGCCATGGTGGGCAGCATTGCCGTGAAGCCGGAGTACCGTCCGAACACCTCCATTACCAGGATGCGCTCATGGGATCCTGCAGATGTGCGCAGTGTATTGGTCATCTGGATGGTACGGGTAACACAGGTGCTGAACCCGATGCAGTAATCCGTACCGGCCACATCATTGTCCATGGTCTTGGGAATGGCAATCACCTTGAACCCTTCCTTGTAGAGGCGCACCCCGAAACTAAGTGTATCATCACCACCGATGGGGATCAGGTATTCGATGCCAAGGAATTCAAGGTTTTTGATCACCTCCCCGGTCAGATCATTCACTTTTTCGGAGTATTTTTCTGAAAGATGCGGAGGAAGGTCTTCTTTTTTCACCTTCCCCGGGTTGGTGCGGGAGGTATGCAGGAACGTTCCGCCGGTACGCCCTGCCTTATTCACGATATTCTCCGTGAGCACTGTATAGCATTCACTGTTATCGGCATCCTTTTCGCGCCGGACTTCCATTATGCCGGCCCAACCCCTGCGCAAGCCGATTACCTCGTAACCTTCCCTGAGTGCCCGGATGGTCACCGCCCGGATGGCCGGATTCAAACCTGGTACATCACCTCCTCCAGTTAAGATGCCTATCGTTCCCTTTTTCTTGATTGTTGCCATAGCTGTAGATTTTCCTTAAAAATAGGATAATATCAGGCCTGTGTCAATGTTTGTGGAAAAAAAAACGCCTGGAGTACAGGCGCTTTATCAGGTGGAGGTTCATTGAATCCACATACAGGATTCATTTAATCCCACTCCAGGATCCGCATGAAATCATATTCTTCCGGATTCTTCACGTATTTTTTCGCTGCACGGTAATCCTCCTTGGTGAGATAGTGCAGGTTGTTCCTGAAGATCATCTGTACATTCTGAGACTCCACATCCACAAGCCTGGGCTTGACCTTTCCGTTTTTGTCCTCCACATCCTTCAGGAAAAGTGGTTTCACTTCGGAATTCCTGTTGATCATGATCATGCAGCCGGTATTTCCCTGCCTGTACAACTCATAAACACCAAGTCCGAGCCTGGTGGCATATGCCAGGTCATAGGCTACCGGACGGCAGCAACGCAGTTCGTACCCCATCTCGTTCGGACGGCTCTTGACCTTGATTCGCAATTTTTTCAGCTCCTGCTGGGTAAGCATGTTAAAGATGTGTGACTTGCTCACATTCCCCAATTCAGGATGGCCATGGTCATCATAGGTAAAATTGATGCCCGTATCAATGACCTCTTTTTCACTCATAAAATGGAATACTCCTTCGCTGATGATCGCAACCCCGTAGTCAATTCCCAGGATTCTTCTTTTCACCATGGAAGAGATCACAAGCTTGGTGATCTTGTCAAAAGTAATCTTGGTTTTATTGAACATCTCGGGGATAATGATCATCGGGTAGTGGGTGGCAGTACCAATTCCCATGGCCAGGTGACCCGCCTCGCGGCCCATGGCAGAAACAACGAACCAGTTTCCGCTGGTGCGTGCATCCTCGTATATAGTGGTTGCCAGGCGCACACCTTCTTCCTTCGCAGAGTGGTAACCGAAAGTGGGAGTACCCTCGGGCAGCGGGAGATCATTGTCGATGGTCTTGGGAACATGGATGTTCTTCACATCCATTTTCTGTCCGGCCAGGTACTTGGTGAGCCTGTTGGCCGTGGAAGCCGTATCATCTCCACCGATGGTCACCAGAAGCTTTACATTGTATTTCATGAAGAAATCGACCCTGAACTCATCGTCGCGCGGTTTGTAGCGACTCATCTTCAGTGCCGAACCACCGCGGCTGTAGATCTGGTCCGCATAATCGAAGTCGAGGTACTCGAACGCCGGCTCTTCGGAGAATAAACTTTTGTAACCGCCGTTCAGGCCGATCACGTTGAACCCGTTGTTAATGAATATTTTTGTTACGGAACTGATTACCGTATTGATCCCCGGTGCCGGACCTCCTGCGCAAAGTATTGCGACTGCATCTTTCATTTTATCCATTTTTTGTATTACTAAAACAATTCTTCCTGTAGCGATTCTTAAGTGCGCGAAATTAAACATTTTTACAGGAAATCTGCTTTAGAACAGGTTTAAATTAGTGCAGCAAAGACTGATCATCAGAATAGTTCATCAGCAAATGCAAATTCCTCTCTTCAGCAGATGGAAGTCAAAGCGGTTTCAGGCCCCGGGATGGCCATGCATTGCTGTGCAAAACAAGTGATCGCACAGGCACAGAACCAGCAGACCGCCAATATTTAAAAAGCCCCCCGGACAATGTCCGGGGGGCTTTCCTGTTAACTTAGTTCATGCCAGGCATTCATCCCGGCAAAGTCAGCGATCTGACTGCTAGAAGATATACCGTGCTCCCAGCTGCAGCTGCCAGCACTGATCGTAATCGTAATAGGTTGAATATGTTTCGTTCAGGTACACCCCGTTATCGTCCTGAACCATAGAAAAGCTTGGAACATTGTTTGCATCCACGCCTTCATAGGTCAGGATCTGTCCGTTGTTTGCACCGAACATATTCTTTTCAACACCCCATTCGCTGTTGATCAGGTTACCGAAGTTCAGGAAATCGAGACTGAGCTGCAGGGTATGCTTGGTGCCGCCGGCATTGATACTGAAATTCTGGGCAATCCGTAAATCAAAATTATGCACCCAGGGGGCCCTGGCGGCATATGCCTCGGCATATTCACCCTGGTGCTTGCTCAGGTAACTGTCTTGCTCCAGGAATGCAAAGAATGCATCTTCGTCGGCAGCGCTGACAAACTCTATGTCGCCTCTTTCTCCAGGGATGTAGATCAGGTCTGTTGCATGTCCGTCACCATTCATGTCATTTGTGTAGGTGAAGCTGTATCCGTCAGCTGAATACCCCGAATAGAAAAGGTTGAATGAAGTTGACATATGATCATTGGCATAAGGTATCGTATAAGAAACCGAAGCAATGGCCCTGTTCGGGACAACATATTGCGAACGCTGCACCCAGGGAAGGTGTGGTCCATTCACCTGGATCAGGCCGTTGTAAGCCGATCCTGCATTGCTTCCGGGCATCCCTGAAACCTCTTTCGACTCTGTATACGTGTAGGCCGCCATAATGAAAAGGTTGCTTACAGGTTCTGCGGTGACGGTAATATTACCGATAGCTCCCCAACCTTCATTGGTGTTTGCAAGTACGTATGCATCATTTGAGGCGTATTCAATTTCACCTAAATCGGGATAGATATACCTGTCATCGCTTCCGCTGAAGCGCGCCCAGCTGTTATCGGGTTCCTCCAGGTTGTAATTCTCAAGCATGACACCATTGATTGTTTTGGTGTACATCCCTTCCAGTGTAACAGTCATCGGAAAATCAACCGGCACGTTATAATCTAAAGCCAGCGACGATTTCCAAACCTGGGGCATTTTGAAATTGGGATCAATGCCATTGATATCACGCGGCAATGCACCTTCTTCAGGAGTAATGGTGTTCTGCAGATTCAATGTACTGATCATATCATCCACATCCGTGATCATTGGTCCGGCCAGACCTGCCAGTACAGCTAAATCCGATCCATCTTCATCTATGGTCCAGTCTTCATTATACCTGGTTACAGCGCCATAGCTACCCTGTACCATTCCTGAATTGGTTGGCATATTGGTGAAGAAAACCAGTGGCAATCTTCCTGCAAACAGACCTGAACCTCCACGGAGCTTCAATGTCTGGTCTCCGGTTACATCCCATGTAAAGCCAACCCTCGGTGAATACTGAATATTACCGGCCGGCCATTCTCCGGTATCAATCTTTTTACCTCCGAAATCCAGTTCATAGATGGCATTGTTCCTGATAATGTTATCCACATATTTCATATAGTCGGCACGTATACCATAGGTTAGTTTGAAATCTGAACTGACGCTCCACTCATCCTGAAGGTAGATTCCGGCCTGGTTAAATGCAACTTCCGCTGCCGGATTGGTTTCCCCATCGTAACCGTACGTCAGGGCAAAGTCCCTCGGAGCAGCCTGGTTCAGGAAATCTTCCAGACTTGCATACCGGTAATACCCTGTTCCATTCCGCATATAGGAATTGTTGGCCATCTGGTATTCATACCTGAACCCTGCTGTAATTTTATGATTATCCAGGGCGAAAGTCAGATTGTCCGTAATATTCATAATGTTGTTATTCACACCATTGTTCCATGTGAACAGTTCATACCCTGCGGAAATGTAGGGTTCAACGATCTGGGTATCATCATCTCTGAGCCCGTACATGATATCAATAAACGGGAACTTGTCTGAATTGGATCCGCGGATATCGTTGATGGATGTATAGGTGGCCAGGAACTGATTGGAAACCCTGTCAGATACCCTGCTGTTCAGATCAAGTGAAATCGAGTTCACAATGTTGTCCATGGAATACAGTGAATTTGAGAAGGCCATGGAATACTGGGAAATCCGGTCCATCGACCTGTTACGGAACCCGGCATTGTTTGAATTGCCGTTTGTGGGCCGCCAATCCATATTCTTGGTATAATTATACCGAAGGCTCATTTTATTGGCATCATTGATGTTCCAGTCGATACGGGCCATCAGTTTACGGTTGCTCTCATTTGCCGGGTAATCGGTGTATGAGCCGGGATCATATCCGTAATTATCGATTAAATGCTGCCTTACCAGTTCCATGTCCGACGTGCTCGTACGTGACAACATCAGGTCGGTGTTGGCAACGCCGTCTTCCGAAGGCCTCCAGCTTACAACCTGACCTGGTTGCAGTTCGTATTCCCCGTTAACGAAGAAGAACAGCTTATTTTTGATGATGGGTCCGCCAAGGCTTACACCGTATATGTTTCGGGATTCCGCATCACGTTCACCGAAATCAACATCACCGATTTTATTGCCCCGTAAATCCTGGTTGGTAAAATAGGTGTAGGCAGAGCCTGTAAATGTATTGGTTCCCGATTTTGTAATTGCATTGATACCTCCCCCGATAAAATTGGTCTGGCGCACATCAAAGGGCGCAATGACTACCTGTATCTCCTCGATGGCGTCCAGTGAAATGGGGTTTCCACCGCCCGGCAGACTCGATCCCAGTCCAAAGTTGTTGTTTAAATTGGCCCCGTCCACCGTGAAGTTGGTGGATCGGCCATCCCCCCCTGCGAAGCTCATTCCGTTTGCATAAGGCGAAAGCCGGGCAATGTCGGAAATACTCCTGTTAATGGTTGGCATGGTATTCAGCTGCTCGGTAGAAATATTGGTCGTAGCACCGGTCTTGGTAGTACTGAATTTCGAAGGCCTGTCACCTACAACTGTAACTTCAAGCACATCAACAGCGCTTTCCGTTAGTTGAACATCAAGATTAAAAGCCTCGCCGAGAAACAGGGTAATATCGGTATAGGAAGCACTCGCGTAACCGATAAATGAAATCCTGACATTGTAAGGTCCGCCGGGGCGCATCCCCTGCAGGTTGAATTGCCCCTCGGCATTGGAAACAGTTCCGTACTGCGTTCCGGAAGGTTCATGAACGGCGATAACCGTCGCGCCCGGAAGTTTCTCTCCCGAAGCCGTGTTAACAGTACCGTTCATTCCTGAAGTAGTCACCTGCGCATACACAGGAAATGACATTACGCAGGCCATGACCAGCGCAAATAGTAACTTCTGCATTTTTTTCATAGATTAAAAATTAGTTAAAGGTTATTTTGCGTGCAAAAATAGATGCCAAATGCTTATTCTATATGAAGCCAGTGTTAAATAATAATGATCTTACTTTACCCGGAGATACCAGCCATTAAAATTATCCACTTTTTTTGAAAGGCCTTGATTTTAACCCGGCTTTTATAAACACGAAATCAACAACGCCTATCACTGTTATTACGTTTTTAAATGCTTGTATTCCTGATATATGAAAGCAGTCTTCGAACTCCAAAGTTTTATTAACATCGCCCTCGGTGCAACGAATAAGGAAATGAGATAAAGGAAATGAGACCAACAACAGGATAATTATTGTGGCCAACAGCAACTTCTTATCCAATGTATTTTTTCTAAATTCTATGATGTTGTGTCCCTTTTTCGTATTTTTGCAACTCATTTGCAAATATTATGGATCCGGGAGCAATTTTAACAGCCAATGGCATGAGTGTAACGCGGAACAGGGTCAACATCCTGGAGACCATGAAGCGCGCAACAGTGCCCCTCTCCGGCAAGGAGATCTGCCAGAGACTGCAAGAAGGTTGTGACAAATCCACGGTGTACAGAACGCTGAACACATTGTTCAATAAGGAAGTGCTGCAGCGGGTGATCATCGATCATGAAGTAAAATATGCACTCCGTGCGGGAGACCGCTCGGGAAACGGACACGACAGGGACCACCTGCATTTCAAGTGCTCTTCGTGCGGTAAATTGTTTTGTCTCACAGAAACCGAAGTGGGAGATTACCAGCTCCCGGAAGGATTTATGAAGGAAGAGAACCAGTTCCTGGTCATTGGAAAATGCAACAAATGTCGCTGACAGAAAAAATAAATAACCTGGCCGTGTTTCAATGGCTCCGTGCAGGACTGTCATTCCTGCTGATCATACCGGTGAAGATTTACCAGTGGACCATCTCCCCGATGCTGCCTGGCACATGCAGGTATGAACCAACATGTTCGCAGTATGCCATCGAAGCACTCAGGGTACACGGACCAATCAAGGGCCTGCTGATGGGCACCCGGAGGATCCTCAGCTGCCATCCCTGGGGCGGACACGGTTATGACCCGGTCCCTCCCCGCGGAACACCGTTGTTCAGGTTTAAAAAATACCGGCAAACGAAGGTGCATGATGCCGATTCGACGAAGCATGATGCATCAGCAAGAGAATCAAAACCATAGCATGGCAAGGCCAGGAATATTTACGCATTTTTAATTGCACATAATATATAATGAGAACAGGATGAACCGAACGATGACAATGTTGTTGACACAAATGCGAATGATCACTTCATTGCACCAATGATATACTGTCGGTGAAAAATCATGGTGAGTTCTGTCTTACATGTAAAAAACCAGAAAACTGACCCAAATGAGAAAAACAACTGTATTATTGCTGACTTCCATGGTGGCAGCAGGAATGCTCCTGGCAACCAGCTGTGGGAACAAACCGGGCACCGGCGATCAACCCACGATCACGGTGAGTATTCTTCCCCAGGAGTACTTTGTTTCAAGGATCGCAGGGGACCTGTTCCGCATCAATGTTATGATCCCGCCAGGGGCGAGCCCGGCCACATACGAACCCACACCTGCCCAGCTGGCCAGCCTGTCGAAAACAGACCTCTACCTGAAAATGGGATACACAGGGTTTGAAATGGCATGGATGGACAAGCTCCGTTCGGCCAATCAGCAAATGACGATTGTCAACCTTTCAGAAGGTCTGCAGCTGATCACTGAAGCAACTATGCATGGGGACCCGGTTGATCATGGAAATGCAGAACTGCATGGAGATACAGATCTGCATGGTGCCTCTGAAGAACATGCACCTGGGGAAGAACATGCACATTACCATGGCGGCACAGAAGAGCACAGCACCACGGACGCGCATGGAGACATGGAAGTTCACAGGAGCATGGGGGAGCATACAGCAGAAGAAGAAACTGAGAATTCAGATGTGCATGGTACAATGGATACGCGCAATGCATCAGAAGCACATTCAGACCAGGATGACCACGGTCACCACCATGGTGGTATTGATCCGCACACCTGGTTGTCACCAAAAAATGTAAAAATCATCGCCCGCAATATTCATAACGCCATGTCAGCAGCTTATCCCGAACACAAGGAGGTCTTTGCCGCCAACCTGGATGAATTCCTGCGTGAACTGGACAGCCTGGACAGCAGCATCGCACATGAAATGAAGGACCTGTCCTCCCGCGCATTCTTCACCTATCACCCGTCGCTCTCCTATTTCGCACGCGACTACAACCTTGCACAATATCCGCTGGAACTGGGCGGAAAAAGCCCGTCGGCAGCACATATGAAAAAAATGATTGACACCGGGCGGGAAAAGCGGATTGGCGTCGTATTCCTGCAAATGCAGTTTGACCAGAAGAACGCGGAGGTGCTGGCCAAAGAGATCGGAGCTGAAATCGTTCAGATCAATCCCCTGGATCCCGAATGGTACGACCAGATGCTGTTTATCAGCGGGAAACTGAAAGAAAACCTGCAATAAACTGAATGAAAACCCGGGATCAACCGAAATAACACCTGCAATGAGCGAAACTTTGGTAAAACTCGATAAAGTATCGGCATCTTATTCAGGAAAAACTGTCCTGAGCGATGTTTCACTCGAAATCAGGCCCGATGATTTCATGGGAGTTATCGGTCCCAACGGGGGCGGAAAAACCACCCTGCTGAAACTGATCCTGGGACTGCTGAAACCCGACAAAGGGACCATCACAAGGTATATCGGCAAAAATGATATCGGTTACCTGCCACAGGTCAGCCATTTCGATGAGCATTTCCCGATCACGGTGTACAATGTGGTGCTGTCGGGACTCTCTGAAGGCATGGGGCTGCAACGGATGAAAAAAACCGAATACCGCCGTAAGGTGGAAGAAATCCTGTTATCGGTTGGGGTTGCTGACCTGCAGCACAGACCCATAGGTGAACTGTCGGGAGGTGAACTGCAGCGCACCATGCTGGCCCGTGCCATTATCGCTTCCCCGAAGGTGCTGATCCTGGATGAGCCCAACACCTATGTCGATAACCGGTTCGAGCAGGAACTCTACCGTATCCTGGCGGAACTGAATAAACAAATGGCCATCATGCTGGTCTCGCACGATGTGGGAACCATCTCCCCCTGGATCAAATCCATTGCCTGTGTGAACAGGTCATTGCATTTCCACCCCTCCAACAAGATCAGCAACGAACAGCTGAAAGTATACAACTGTCCTATCGAACTGGTAACACACGGCCCTGTGCCGCACAGGGTGATCCAGGAACACAAACATCACAAACACCCGGAAGGTGAAAACTGACAGTGAATTTGCCAGCACTTTACACCACTACAAATGCATCGCAGAATCAACCAGGTACAAGAAAAACAACAATAAAAATGGAACTGATCGGACTATTTGAATATGAGTTTTTCAGGAATGCCTTTTCAGCAGCATTCCTGATGTCGGTCTCCTGTGGACTGGTCGGCACATACATTGTCGCACGCCGCATGGTCTTCATCAGCGGCGGGATCACACATGCCTCTTTTGGCGGTGTGGGAATCAGTTATTACTTCGGATGGGCACCCATGGGCGGCGCAGCCGTTTTTGCGCTCATTGCAGCCATCACCACGGAACACCTGACCCGTAAAAAGCTGATCCGCAACGATTCACTTATTGCCGTTATGTGGTCTCTTGGCATGGCCATCGGCATCATCTTCATATACCTCACACCCGGCTACTCCCCCAACCTCATGAGCTTCCTGTTCGGAAGCATCATCACAGTCACACTTACCGACCTGGCACTGATGCTTGCCCTGACACTGGTCATTGCACTGGTATTTACCATCTTCTACCGGGTCATCCTGTTCGTATCGTTCGATGAGCAATTTGCCCGCACCCGCGGTATTCCTGTAATGCTGGTGAACTACATGCTCATTATCCTGGTGGCCCTCACCATCGTGCTCAGCATACGCGTGGCAGGAATTATCCTGGTGCTCAGTCTGCTGACCATTCCCCAGAATACCGCCAACCTGTTCACAAGCAATTTCGGCAGGATCCTGGTATGGTCCGTGATCATTGGTTTTATCGGTGCACTGATCGGACTGGTCACCTCGTATTACCTGAACATTCCCTCAGGGGCCACGATCATTTTCAGCCTGGTGATCCTCTACCTGGCCGCGAGGGGTGCAAGGGCGTTGATGCGGAGCAGGAAAACGGAACCGGTCATTCAATAAGTTCAATTTGAGCCGGTTGATTATTTTAACTATTTTCGCACCCAATTTAAAACGGAATATATGGAACACAGGAAGATCATAGAAAATGCATGGGAGAACCGGGACCTGCTGCAAGATAAAAAAGTAAGGACCGTCATTGAGGAAGTCATAAGTCTGCTCGACAATGGCGAGATCAGGGTCGCTGAACCTGACGGTGACAGCTGGAAGGTCAACGACTGGGTAAAAAAGGCAGTAATTCTCTATTTCCCCATCCGGCAGATGGAGACCATCGAGGTACCCCCATTTGAGTTCCACGACAAGATCCCATTAAAAACCGGATACAAGGAAAAGGGGATTCGCGTGGTTCCGCACGCCATCGCCAGGTACGGCGCCTACCTTGCCAGTGGCGTGATCATGATGCCTTCCTATGTGAACATCGGCGCCTACGTGGAATCCGGCACCATGGTCGACACCTGGGCCACTGTTGGATCCTGTGCACAGATCGGGAAAAACGTTCACCTCAGCGGGGGCGTCGGTATCGGTGGCGTACTGGAACCGGTACAGGCCGCGCCGGTGATTATCGAAGACAACTGCTTCATCGGATCCAGGAGCATCGTCGTGGAAGGCGTAAAAGTGGAAAAGGAAGCAGTGCTCGGCGCCAATGTGGTCATCACCAAATCCACCCGCATCATTGACGTATCCGGGGAGAATCCAGTCGAACACAGGGGGGTGGTTCCTGCACGCTCAGTAGTGATCCCCGGATCATTCACCAAGTCATTCCCGGCAGGGGATTACCAGGTGGCATGTGCCCTGATTGTTGGGAAACGCAAACCCTCCACAGACCTGAAGACTTCACTGAATGATGCATTGCGCGAATATAACGTTGCTGTCTGATGCACATCGGTTTTGACGCAAAACGGGCCTTCACAAATACCACGGGACTGGGAAATTACAGCCGGACCGCGATCAATGGGTTGTGCCGGTCGTATCCTGAACATGTGTATACCCTGTATACCCCTTCTACAGGGCGGGATCCCGGATACCGGCCACCCGGAAATGCCGGGGTTGCCAAACCGGCAACGGCCTGGGCAAAAACACTCAGTTCGTTCTGGAGAAGTTACGGGATCAGGAATCAATTGTTGGAAGACCAGGTGGACCTGTACCATGGACTTTCCAATGAACTGCCCTTCACGCTTGAGCGGTCAGGCATCAGGAGTGTTGTGACCATCCATGACCTGATCTTTTTGAGACATCCGGAGTTGTACCCGCGTATCGACCGCCGGATCTACCTGCGCAAAACACTGCATGCGGTGAAATCGGCGGACCGGATCATTGCTATCAGCCGGCAGACCCGGGACGACCTTATTGAACTGCTGGATGCGGATGAACAGAAGATACGGATCGTCTACCAGGGGTGCAATCCATGGTTTTATGAACCCGTTGATGCCTCAGAAAAGGAAAGGATCCGGGTGAAATACGATCTGCCTGAACATTACCTGCTCTACGTGGGTACCATCGAAGCGCGCAAGAACCTGCTGACCATCATCCGGGCGATGCATGAACACAGGATCGACATACCCCTGGTGGCCGTGGGCGGAAAAACGCCGTATTTTGACAGGATCAGCAGCTATATGAACGCGCAGCAGGTTAAAAACATCTGTTTTCACCACCATATTGACAATGCAGACCTGCCCGGGATCTACCAGCAATCGGAAGCATTTATCTACCCGTCATCCTACGAAGGATTCGGCATCCCTGTGCTGGAAGCCCTGAATTCAGGCGTTCCGGTAATTACTTCTAAGGGCGGGTGCCTGGAAGAGACCGCAGGTGATGGGGGAGTGCTGGTGGAACCAGGTAATGTGGATGACCTGGCTGGAGCCATTCAGCAGGTCTTGAGCGACAGCACATTGCGCAAGCACCTGGTTGAAAAAGGAAAAGCACATGCACTGAAGTTCAGGGAAGTACATACCATTCCGGGAATCATGAATGTATATAAAGAATGTTTGTCATGAACGATGATATCAACAAAGCATTGGAAGTACTCCGCAACGGCGGGGTAATCCTCTATCCCACGGATACCATCTGGGGAATCGGCTGCGATGCCACCAATGCAGAAGCGGTGAAGCGTATTTATGGGATCAAGGAACGTGAAGATTCAAAAAGCATGCTGGTACTGGTGCACAACGAGACAATGTTGCCTGCCTATGTAGGCGAGATGCCGGAGGTGGCCTGGGAACTGCTGGAGGCTGCCACTGAACCGATGACCATCATCTACCCAGGTGCGAAAAACCTGGCGCCCAACCTGGTGGGTACTGACGGCACCATCGGGATCCGCGTCACATCGGATGCATTCTGTACACAACTGATCTCAAGGTTCAAAAAACCGATTGTCTCCACCTCGGCGAACATTTCGGGACAGCCTTCCCCCGGTAATTTCGATGAAATCGACCCGGTACTGCACGACAAAGTGGACTTCGTGGTGAGCTGGAGGCAGGACGACCTGGCAAGAGCCAAACCCTCATCCATCATCAAACTGGGTCCCGGTGGGGAGATCGAAATCCTGCGGAAATAAATCCACTCCTTGTACCCTGTACTTTGTTAACGGGAAATTGTTATTCGAGATCCAGTAGTCCTTCAGGGAATTCTGCCTCAATGGTTCCGGCATCGCGGTCGATGTTCAGGATATAATCGGCATTTGCCGGCAGCAACACCTCGTTGCCCTTGTACTCCAGCACCAGGATCGGATTTTCGGCACTATCAATATAGCCGGTAACGGTGAGTTCAGCACCACTGGAGCGGTCGGTGCACAGAAAACCCCTGTAATCGGTCCGCTGCGCCTCCCCAGCGGTCCGGGTGGAAACACCAGGGTCGGAAAACACATCACAGGAGACATACCTTCCGGCTGTGTCCTTTGAATCGATGAACTCAAATTTGATGATCACCTTTTCCGCAGGGATTTCATTGTGCACCTCTTCAATAAAAAAAGGGACCCGCTGTCCATCTATGGCGATGAACAGCGGCATCCCTTGTGTAAGTTCCTGAAGTATTCCAGGCTTCCCTTTCAAAAGCATTTCGCCTTTGTAACCATGTGGCTTGACCAGGGTTCCGACAGGATTCCCCATTTCAGACATGCTTCGGGAATTAGATGTTACTTCTTCTCTTCTTCTTTCTTATCATCGTCTGCAGACTCCTCTTTGGCCTCCTCTTTTTTCTCTTCAGCCGCAGTCTCCTCTGCTTTCGGTTCTTCCTTCTTCTCTTCAGCCTTCTCTTCCTTTACTTCCTCAGCTTTGGGCTCTTCCTTCTTCTCTTCAGCCTTCTCTTCTTTCACCTCTTCGGCTTTCGGCTCCTCTTTGGGGGCCTCTGCCTTGGGTTCCTCCTTCTTCTCTTCAGCTTTTTCTTCCTTCACCTCTTCGGCTTTCGGCTCCTCTTTGGGTTCCTCTGCTTTCGGCTCTTCCTTCTTCTCTTCAGCTTTTTCTTCCTTCACCTCTTCGGCTTTCGGCTCCTCTTTGGGTGCCTCGGCTGCAGGTGCTTCTGCTTCTGCAGGAGTCTCTTCCGGGGCCTCAACAGCCTCTTCGGCCTCTTCAGCTTCTTCACCAGCTGCAGCAGCAGCTTCTTTTGCTACCAGTTCGGAACGTTGCTTCTCGATTTCAAGGGCGCGTTCCTCCCTGACTTTGGATTCAGCGGCCAGCCGCTCTTTTTTCTCCGAGTCTGATTCGTTCTGCAGTCTGTCGACCTTGGCCTGGATCTTCCCTTCTTTCTCTTTCATCCAGGTTTCGAAACGCTTCTCAGCTTCCGCTTCGTCAAAAGCGCCTTTCTTTACACCTTCCATGAGGTGTTTTTTGTACAATACTCCCTTATAGGAGAGAATGGCCCTACAGGTATCGGTAGGTTGGGCGCCTTTTTGCAACCATTCGAGTGAACGGTCGAAATCCAGAACAATGGTAGCAGGATTTGTATTGGGATCATACTGACCCAATGTTTCAATGTACTTACCATCCCGTGGCGCCCTGCCATCAGCAACTACTATAGAGTAGATCTTTGAAAACTTGCGACCTCGTCGCGCTAATCTGATTTTAACAGGCATACTTGTTTAATTTTAAAATTATTAACCCTTTCAAAAAACGTGGCTGCAAAGGTAGTCTTTCCGGTAATATTTGCAAAGAATTATGCAGAAAATAAAATTGTACAGCGAATTGCAGTCTGCTGATTCAAAGAAGCCTGCAGAAATGTGCCGGAACAGTTATATATGGAATCAGTCACATGCCCGGTGAAGTGCAGGATCGTAGTATCTTGCTACGTAATCGTAACAGTCAATTTTCATTTTCAAAAAACTACTCATCGAGAATTTCACAACTACTTAGGCCTAATTAACTTTTCTTTTAATTCAGGTAAATCATTTTGAATTGTATTCCAGATTGATTGGATATCAACACCAAGGTAGTCATGGATTAGGATATCTCTCATCCCTGCAATCTTCCTCCAGGGTATATCTGTATTCCTTTCACGGAATTCAATATTTAATTTCTTTGTTGCCTCTCCAATTACCTCAAAATTCCTCATTACTGCATCCTGGATCATATCATTGCCAGTGAAATCCTCTTCGCTCATGTCCTTGACATACCTTTCAATTTTCTCAATGCATTCAAGAATATGACTAATAAAGAGAACATCGTTCTTTTCCATTATCTATAGATTATTCTTAAATCTTTGGAAATATATGGACGGAGTTTTTCATTCAGACCGTTATCAGTAACCAGATCTACTGGCCGATTCAATAATTCTGAAAGATCATACTTCATTCCGCCCAGATCGAAGAGCGAAACTCTTTTTGAAAAGCTTACAAGTATATCTATATCACTGTCAGGATTATTCTCATTTCGGGCATATGATCCAAATACAGCGATCTGAGTTGGATTATAATCCTTTAAGTAATTGATAATTATATTATTAATCTCCTGACTCATAGCGCCATTTTGCTATAAATATAACAAAACATAAATTAAATGCCTCATGAAGGCTCTCGTACCTTAGTCATACCCGTTTGCGTATATTTTATCTACCTGGTAAAATACGTATTTATCTACGTTGATACAAATGGGAAACAGGTGACAACTTAACAAGGGGGCTTGGAGCAGCAGGGAAGACTCTTGGGTCGTGCTGGATCCGGCTAATAAGCCAGTTCATTCGGATCTTGCCTGTAATCCCGGAAAGAAGTCCTATTTCACCACCAGCTTCTCCGACCAGACCTGCTCGCCCTGGATCACCTTGACAAAATAAATCCCGCTTTTCAGATCACTGATGTCAAGGTCCGCCTTGAATACTTCGCTATTCAGGATGAATTCCTTATCGAAACGCCGGACCATCTTTCCGGTAAGATCAAAAATCCGGATCTCCGGTACCAGGGCATTTTCAGTTGTAAATTCAACCTTCAGCTGATCTGCTGCAGGATTGGGATATATGCTGAGCGGCTTTTCACCCGGAAAACCAGAGTGGGTGGCATGTACAGAGGTAATAATAAAAAATACCAATAGCAGGAGTGTAATTCTTTTTTCCATAGTAGTGGTTTTTTTGAAATGCATCAAAAACCGGGCCACAGATGTGTGATACTCCATGTTGCCTCCGGAACACCCGCCTCACGGAAGCACTGAATCATGCAGCGCCACACAACCATAATACGCAGTAAAAAAGAAAAATGTTACACAAGTTCCCAGGCATCTGAACCACTCCGGACCAGGACAGAAGCACCTGCATACCGTCTAAGCCAGACAGGAACTGCTTCGCAAGAGATCACCTGCTCATCCTGCTCACAAATGACCACCATGCCGCATATTTCATTCTCAAAACTTATTAACATCGGGCGGATAATGGTTCCATAATTCCTAACTTTATCATCTGTCACCTCATTTTTTTATACTGCTGAATATTAACTTGTTACACCTCTGAAAGGAACATATGTTTTTAATTTTTGATACCGAAACCACCGGACTCCCCAAGAGCGACAATGCGCCCATCGAACAACTGGACAACTGGCCGCATGTGGTCCAGATCGCCTGGCAGTTGCACGACAAAACCGGACAATTACTGCAGGCGGAGAACATGGTTATCCGTCCGGATGGCTACGAAATCCCATATTCTGCAGAAAAGGTGCATGGTATCTCCACAGCGCTGGCACTCGAAACAGGAATTCCTGCAACTGAAGCACTGGAGAAATTTGCAGCAGCCATCGGGCGCGCTTCCTTTATCATCGGCCACAATGTACAATTTGACCTGAAGATCACTGCGGCGGAATTCCTGCGGGCCAGGATCGAAAACAAGCTGCTCACCACTCCGTCGGTATGTACCATGGAACTGACACGCGACTTCTGTAAGTTGCCGGGACGTGGAAACCGCTACAAAGTCCCGAAACTGGAAGAGCTCTACAGCATCCTCTTCTCCGAATCATTTGCCGAAGCCCACAATGCCTCTGCCGATGTGAATGCCACTGCCAGGGCCTTCTTTGAGCTCTACCGGAGGAGGGTCATCGCCCCGGAACTGTTGAAAATAGCGCCCGAGGACCATAAGCTTTTTCTTGAAGCACATCCGGAACAGGTACAACCCTTCGAGATCAAAATTGAGACCATCTCCACGGATGAACACCCAAAGGACAGGGCTGCAGAGATGGTCTCCGAATCAGAACTTTCAGCAAACGAAGTCAACTTCTGCCACCTCCATGTGCACACCCAGTATTCCATTCTCGACGGCGCTGCCAACATTCCTGTACTGATCAGCAAAGCGGTGGATGACGGCATGAAGGCCATCGCCATCACCGACCACGGGAACATGTTTGGCGTCAAGGAATTCCACAACGAAGCGGTGAAGCGCGGCATTAAGCCGATCCTTGGCGTGGAAGCATATATCGCCAACCGCTCCCGGCAAACCAAGGAAGACAAGAACCTCGACGGAAACGACCACCTGGTCCTGCTGGCGAAATCAAAAAAAGGATACCACAACCTGCTCAAGCTGGTATCGAAAGGCTGGACAGAAGGGTTTTATTATAAGCCGCGGATCGATTTTGAACTCCTGGAACAATACCATGAAGACATCATCGTCACCACTGCCTGCCTTGGTGGGGTGATCCCCCAGGCAATCATGAACAAAACGGTGGATGAGGCGGAAAAGATCATGCTCCGGTACAAGGCAATCTTTCACGATGATTTTTACCTTGAACTGATGCGCCATCCCACAGAGGATCCGGAGATGAACCGGAGGGTATTCGACGACCAGGTGTATGTGAACAGGACCCTCATGCAGCTCGGTAAAAAGCACGGGATCAAATGCATTGCCACCAACGACGTGCACTTTATCAACCAGGAGGATGCCGGGGCACACGACCACCTGATCTGCCTCAGTACCGGGAAGGACCTCGAAGATCCTAACCGGATGCGTTACACCCACCAGGAGTGGTTCAAGACCCAGGACGAAATGCGCGAACTGTTCGGCGATATCCCCGAAGTGCTGGCCAATACCATGGAAATCGCTGAAAAGGTAGAACAGTATCCGCTCAGCTCCAACCCCATCATGCCCATCTTCAGTATCCCGGAGGAATTTGAAAATGAGGATGACTACCTGCGGCACCTTACCTACCAGGGTGCTGAAATGCGCTGGGGAACCATCACAGATGATATAAGGGAACGACTCGATTTCGAGCTGAATACAGTAAAACGTATGGGCTTCCCTGGGTATTTCCTTATTGTTCAGGATTTTATAGCAGCGGCAAGGAAAATGGGCGTGTCCGTTGGCCCGGGAAGGGGCTCAGCTGCCGGTTCCGCCGTGGCGTATTGCCTGCGGATCACCGATATCGATCCCATCAGGTACGACCTGCTGTTTGAACGTTTCCTCAATCCCGACCGGATCTCCATGCCCGATATCGACATCGACTTCGACGAGGACGGCAGGGACCAGGTACTGCGATGGGTCGTTGACAAATATGGTCATGATGTGGTGGCACACATTATCACTTTTGGCACCATGGCCGCTAAAATGGCGATCAGGGATGTGGCACGCATACAGAAACTGCCGCTGCCTGAGGCCGACCGGCTGGCAAAGCTGGTCCCCGAACGTCCGGGTACCACGCTGAAAAAAGCTTTCGAGGAGGTGGAAGAACTTCGGAAGGAAAAAGATTCCATGAACCGCCTCATTGTCAACACACTGAAGTTTGCAGAGACCCTTGAAGGCTCTGTCAGGCAAACAGGACTCCATGCCTGCGGAATCATCATTGGCCGCAGCGACCTTACCGACAATATCCCCGTCTGCACCACCAAGGAATCGGAATTGCTGGTGACGCAGTATGACGGGAAACACGTGGAGGATGTGGGAATGCTGAAGATGGATTTCCTGGGACTGAAAACCCTTTCCATCATCAAGGATACCATAGAAAATATCAGGGAATCCACCGGCAACGAGATCGATATTGATCACCTCCCCCTCGACGACCAGACAACCTTTGAGCTGTATGCCAGGGGCGACACCACCGGCCTGTTCCAGTTTGAATCGGCAGGAATGAAAAAGCACCTGCGGGATCTCAAACCCAACAGGTTCGGGGACCTGATCGCTATGAATGCCCTCTACCGTCCGGGACCCATGGAGTATATTCCCAGCTTCATCAAGAGAAAACACGGGTCTGAAAAGATCCAGTATGACCTGCCCGAGATGGAGGAATACCTCAAGGACACTTACGGGATCACGGTATACCAGGAGCAGGTGATGTTACTCTCAAGGAAACTGGCCGGGTTTACAGGCGGACAGGCAGATTCATTGCGGAAAGCCATGGGGAAGAAGATCCGCAAGATGATGGACGAACTGAAGGTAAAATTCACCGAAGGCTGCCAGAAAAACGGCTACGAAAAAAAGACCATCGATAAGATCTGGAAAGACTGGGAAGCTTTTGCACAATATGCCTTCAACAAATCACACTCCACCTGCTATGCATATGTTTCCTACCAGACTGCCTACCTGAAGGCACACTACCCGGCAGAATTCATGGCAGCGGTACTGAGCCGAAACATCACGGACATCAAGAAGATCAGCCTGTTCATGGATGAGTGCCGCAGGATGGAGATCTCGGTGCTCGGACCATGTGTCAATGAAAGCAACCTGAAATTCACCGTCAACAAGGACGGCAACATCAGGTTCGGACTCAACGCCATCAAGGGTGTGGGTGAATCAGCCGTGGAGCACCTGATCAAAGAGCGCAAGAAGAACGGCAAATTCCTGGACATCTACGATTTCGTGGAACGCAACAACCTCTCCTCCATTAACCGGAAAACGCTGGAAAGCCTCGCGATTGCCGGGGCCTTCGACTCCCTGGGGACAATTACCCGCAGGCAATACATCGATGTGGAGGATAACGAAGCTACTTTCGTGGAACGGCTGATCAAATACGGAAACAAACACCAGTACGAACGCGACACCCCGCAACAAAACCTGTTCGGGGAAATGAGCCAGGGGACCATCGCCAAACCGGAACCTCCAGATATTGATGACTGGCACCTGCTGGACAAAATCAACAGGGAAAAAGAACTGATCGGGATGTACCTCACGGCACATCCGCTCGACCGTTTCAAAACGGAGATTGACTCTTTTTGTACCACGAACCTGCACGAGATGAACGACCTCAAGGCGCTTTCGGGACGTGATTTCACTTTCTGCGGCATCGTGAAAACCATCCGGGATACTGTGGACCAGTGGCGCAACAAACCCTACCTGATGGCAGTGGTTGAAGATTTTACCGAATCATACACGGTGCGGCTGCGCGGAGAAGACTATGTGAAGTTCAAACACTTTTTCAATCCCGAAATTGCACTGCTGATCAGGGCCTCAGTGAATGAATGGCGGCCCCGGGATGAACCCGGAAAGGTGGTTTACTCCCTGAAGGTGAAACACATCGATCACTTATCTGAGGTGCGGGAAAAAACAGTGAAAGCAGTCGACCTCAGCATCCCGCTTTCGGCCGTGAATGAAGACCTGATCAATGAACTCGAACAACATACGGTGCCTTCCAAAGGAAAAATTCTGAAAATAAACATCACAGACCCGGAAACCAATCTCAGGGTCAATTTATTCAGCAGGAACAGGCAGGTTGACCTTACCGAAGAATTTATTGAATACCTGAACAGTATCCCTGAGATAGAATTCAGGTTGGTGTGATAAACTTTTTATATATTTTTGTGTTAATTTTCAATACACAATCTTAAAAAACGAATTATGGCATTAGAAGTAACAGACAGCAATTTCGAAGAGCTGGTGCTGAAATCAGACAAACCGGTGATCGTTGATTTCTGGGCAGAATGGTGCGGACCCTGCAGGATGGTGGGACCAATCGTGGAAGAGATCGGAAATGATTATGATGGCAAAGCCGTGGTGACCAAACTGGATGTGGACAGCAATCCCGGGGTAACACAGAAATACGGTATCAGGAATATCCCGACTATTCTCTTTTTCAAAAACGGGGAAATCGCTGACAAACAAGTAGGTGCTGTACCAAAAAGCGCACTTGTAAACAAACTGGAGGCTTTACTCTAAACACACGCAACATATTCGAACACCGCAGGTGACATCATCCATATGATCGTGCTCCTGCGGTTTTATTTTACCTGATGATACAGACCGTTTGTGTATTTGCAGCTTCAAGTCCCGGCATCGACAGCAGTTATCTCGATGCAGGGAAAGAGATGGCGGAAATCCTCGCTGACCAGGGAATTGCCATGAACTATGGTGCCGGCTCCGTCGGGATCATGGGTGTAATGGCCGACGTGATGCTTGAAAAGGGTGCCAGGGTAAACGGGATTATTCCCGGGTTTATGCAGGAAATGGGCTGGGCACATCCCGGACTCGACGCCATGCAGGTGGTGGACTCCATGCACGAACGTAAACTAAAGATGATGCTGGATGTGGATGCCATCATCTCCATGCCTGGTGGTGTGGGTACACTTGAAGAATTGCTCGAAGCGATCACACTCAAACAGCTGGGCAAATTCCTGAAGCCGATCATCATCCTCAATACCAACAATTTTTACGATCCGCTGCTGAAACATTTTGACGACATGATCCGGGAAAATTTCATGCGACCACTACACGGCAATATCTGGCAGGTAGCCGGTCATCCTTCAGAAGTGCTGGAAATGATCGAAAAAGAACCCGACTGGGATGCCACGGCAATCAAATATGCAGCTGTTGAGGCAAATATCGGCAGGGTCCGAAGCTCTGGGGATGCATCCTAGTCCGTGGTGGAAAACACATGATCCGTTCCTGCAGGCAATACCTTACCAACCATTTTCATTTACTTGTGCGCTCTGATCATGGGTGCGTTCGTTATAATAAATCTGCAATTCGCTACCCTCAAAAAACAAAGTCTCATGCGGCGCCTGCTCGATCGTTGGGGCTTCCACGCCCTGTGAAAAAAGCACCTTACCCCTGAACACCCTGGCCTCATCCCAGAGCCCTGAATGAATGAATGTATCATGGATCTGCCGTCCCCCCTCTACGAAAACGGAAATGATTTTCAGGTCGTACAATTCCCGGAGGATATCCTCCATTTTGTATTCGTGATCGACCAGCACACTGTTGGTTTTTCCTGAATACCGCTCCTGGTCACAGGTAAACACCAGGGTATCCTGACTGCTGTCAAGGATATTGGCAGTCTCCGGAACACGTCCGCTCCTGTCAAATGCAATGCGCAAAGGACTGTTCCCGGTCCAGCGCCGTACATTCAGTCGGGGATTGTCGGCAATAATCGTGTTGGTCCCCACCATCAGCCCGGCCTCCTCCGACCTCCATTTATGTACAAGTGTCCGTGCCACCTCATCGGTGATCCAGTTGGTCCCCACAGGGTCGCCTTCCTGCCGGAGCAGATCGATAAAACCATCGGCCGTCTCGGCCCACTTCAGGATCACATAGGGTCGCTTCTGCTGATGAAAAGTAAGGAACCGCCTGTTTAAAAATGCACCCTCTTCAGCCAGCACGCCCTCAACGACCTCAGTACCTGCTCTCCTGAGTGCTTCGATTCCACGTCCGCTGACACTCGGAAAAGGATCCGTGTTGGAAATCACTACCCTGGGCATTTTGTAGTTTTGGATGAGCGTACTGCAAGGGGGCGTCTTCCCAAAATGTGAACAGGGCTCGAGATTAATATAGATAGTGGATTCCGGGAGCAGCGATTTGTCCCTGACACTGCGAATGGCGTTCACTTCTGCATGGGGTCCCCCATATTCATGGTGATAGCCCTCGCCAATAATGCGATCGTTGTGTACAATTACGCTACCGACCAGCGGATTGGTTTTTGTGCTTCCCAGCCCGTGGAGCGCCAGTTCGAAACAGCGACGCATATATTTATGGTCATCCTGGTGTGTCAAAATTGTTAATTCTTATCTTTGGTTCATGACCCGTGGAATAAAAGACATCGCAACTACAAGGCGTGAGCTGATCAGAACACTGACTGACCTGTTTCCCGGTAATGAAGCTGTTTCCGTTGCACGCATGATCCTGGAACATTCAGGGTACCCGGAATACCGCATACTGAAAGTCCCTTCAGCTGAGCCGGACCATCAATCACGGTCCGAAATTACGAAAATTGTCAAAGAATTGCAGAAAAACCGGCCGATTCAATATATTTTAGGTGAAACCCAATTCTTCGACCTGCGTTTTTTCGTGGATGAGCGCGTGCTGATTCCCAGGCCCGAAACCGAAGAACTGGTCAACCATATCCTCCAGGAAAACAATACACCAACACCCCGTATACTGGATATCGGAACGGGCAGCGGCTGTATCGCAGTCACCCTCGCCCACTACATCTCCGGCAGCAGGGTAGCCGCAATGGATATTGAACCCGGAGCCATCGATGTCGCAGGAACAAACGCACGAAGAAACAATGTCAGCATAAATATGATGCATGCAAACATCCTGGAACTGGCCCGACAGCCGGATAATGCCAGGTACGACCTTATCGTAAGCAACCCTCCCTATGTGACCGAATCGGACAAGCTGACAATGCATCCGCGGGTGACCACCCACGAACCGGCCACAGCCCTGTACGTTTCAGACCAGGACCCGTTGATCTTCTACCGCGCCACCGCAACATATGGAAAAAGCGTACTCGCTGACGGCGGATCTGTCTGGGTGGAGATCAATGAGCGCTTCGGAAAAGAAACAATGTCCCTGTTTACTAAGGAAGGATATGGGAACATCAGGCTGCTGAAGGATATACACGGAAAAGACAGGTTCATAAAAGCCATGCGGACTCCCCACTGAGCCTGGATATTACCGGCAAATTGATATAAACAGTTGAAACTCCGAACACGTAATACAAGATGGCTGACTACAAAAAAACACTCGACCGGGCCGCGAAGCTCTGCAGCACTTCAGAAAAAAGCAGCCATGATATGCGGACCAAAATGATCGCATGGGGACTGAATGAACAGGAAGCAGACAAGGCGCTTGCGTACCTGGTGGAACACCAGTTTATTGATGACAGCAGGTTTGCACACTATTTCGTAAAAGACAAGCTGAAGTTCAATAAGTGGGGACGCATCAGGATCGGCTATGTGCTCCGGCAAAAAGGACTGCCCGATGCGGTCATCGAAGAAGCCCTGGGGAAGATAGATGAAGCGGACTACTCGGAAATACTTGACCAGCTGATCGCACAAAAAATCCGCTCTGCAGGAGATCCTGCAATTCCGGCCAACAAGGCAAAGGTGTTACGGTTCGCAGCACAGAGAGGCTTTTCCGCAGAGGAAATTTACCGGGCATTCGACCGGCTGAAGGAAAATTAACCGGCCTCGCTCAATACCTAAAACTGTCCCTGCCGGTAGACGAAGTCAATGGAATTTGCAACCAGCTTCCTGTAATTCGGGTTGGTGTAGGCTTGCTTGTCATGACCGGGCATCAGGTAGACGAGCTTCGAATTCCTGTATGTTGTTACCCAGCCGATCTTTTCAGAAGCAGCCGGGTGGTCCGTAGTGAGAATTACCATCACGTCGTTCTTGACTTCAATATTCCCGTACCCTTCATCAAGAATTGAAAAATCCTGTACCCCCCGCGTAACCGGGTGATCGCTTCGTACAACAGTTACATCCATCTCGATATCGTGCTGAAAACTGGAATACATGGATGAATCGACATAGGATTTTGGAGTATGGTATTTGCCGCCAATAATATTTGCATATTCAACCCATTGCTGGTACCCGGCCAGCGCATGGTGCAGGAACACCATACCGATCCCTCTCTCAAGCAACCGCTGGTACCCGGCCCTCACGGCGCTGTCCGCCTCAGGCCACATATCATAGAAAACAATCACATCATACTGTCCTGTCGCTCCTGTTGCGATCATCCTGTTGGCGCGAGGCTGCATAACAGTATCAAAAGTGATCTTATCCATCGCGCTGAACATCTCAACAAATTCCGTGGTATCAAAACTGTGACCTCCGGCCACGACCATCACATTCAGTTGTTTACCCGTATTGATATTACATCCATTCAATCCCGCAACGAGTATGGCAAAAGAGATCAGCAAAAGTCCGGTTTGTTTCATCGTTTCAATATTACATGCAAAAATAACAAGATACGCGTTTTTTCCCGTTTTGTGGCTATGGATCGAAAAGCTATCTTTACAAAAAATCGGAACAACCATGAATTGAGCCCATGACCACAAGAAGAAATGTAAGGCATGTCAGAGCCCACAACCGGGCATTAAAAAATTCACCTGGGATTCCATCTTACAATTATACATACATCAATAACAGAGAAAACGATGATCAGCACCGAAGAATTGAAAGACCTCATTGATCGCCTGGCTGCGTTAAGGAGGCATCTTTGACGTAGATGCAAAACTACGTTCGATCGAAGAAGAAGAGCGGCTGACCCAGGCTGCAGATTTCTGGGACGACCCGAAAGCGGCCGAAGAACAGATGAAGAAAATCTCCAGGCTGAAGTCGTGGACCAATGCCTTTACGGATGTGGAAACTGCCGTGGAAGACCTGAAGGTGCTGGCAGAATTTCTTGCTGAAGGTGAAGCAACTGAAGAAGAAGTGGGTGCACAATATACTAAAGCCATCCGTCTCACAGAGGCACTCGAATCCAAAAACATGCTCCGCAACGAGGAAGACGCACTTGGTGCGATCCTGAAGATCAATCCGGGCGCGGGTGGCACAGAAAGCACCGACTGGGCAGAAATGCTTATGCGCATGTACATCAGGTACGGGGAAAAGAACGACTTCAAGGTCAGGGAACTGCATTACCTTCCCGGTGACGAGGCAGGGATTAAATCAGTCACACTGGAATTTACAGGCGACTTCGCCTATGGCTACCTGAAAGGGGAATCCGGGGTACATCGGCTGGTGCGACTCTCTCCCTATGACTCGGCCAACCGCAGGCATACTTCTTTTGCCTCGGTCTTTGTAGCCCCGGTGATAGATGACAGCATTGAGATCACCATCAATCCGGCCGATATCGAGTGGGATACCTTCAGATCGGGCGGGGCCGGTGGTCAGAACGTGAACAAGGTGGAAACCGGTGTACGGGTGAAGCACCTTCCCACGGGAATTACCGTTGACAATACCGAAACACGGTCACAATTAAAGAACCGGGAAAATGCACTGCGCATCCTGAAATCACACCTCTACGAGATCGAACTCCAGAAAAGACGCGAAAAACAGGCCGAAGTGGAAGGCAATAAGAAGAAGATAGAATGGGGCTCACAGATCAGGAACTATGTGCTGCATCCCTATAAACTGGTGAAGGACCTCCGCACCAATCATGAAACAGGAAATGTGCAGGCCGTGCTGGACGGTGAACTGGATGACTTCATCAAAGCCTACCTGATGGAATATGGAGGTCAGCAAACCGGATCGCAGTAATACCTGGTCAGCCAAGCTTGTATCCTTCCCGGTATGCCTTGGATCTCAGCCTGTTGGCGACGGCATCGTCTTTGAATTGTTCCATTACCGGATCCCATTCCAATGGTCGTGCCAGGTGGTAGGCAATATTGCCAAGGCTGCAAATGGTGGCTGAACGGTGACCGATCTCCACATCTGCAACCGGCTGGGTCCTGTTCCTGATGGCATCGGTGAAGTCTTTGTAATGGTTGTCACTGTGATACAACCGCACATCACTTGCACCAGGTGTTGCCGTCACGATATTTGCTGGATTGCTGTCGAGGAAAGACCGGCTCACGTCCAGGGTCCCTTCGGAGCCGATGAACCTGACCGCGTATCCCCGGCCAAAATCTTCGTGTACCATCTCCACGCCGTTGGCATAAACAAACGTGAGACCCCACCTGGCCAGGCGCTCTGAGGGCGGAATGATACGCACCGGTCCGGTATCATCCATGCCCAGTCCCCACTGTGCAATGTCGAACATGTGCGCGCCCCAGTCGGCAAGTATTCCACCGCCATAGGCCATGTAGTCGCGCCACATGGGCCAGCCGTTATCCTCGATGGGAGGCGAAAGCACCGCGTTGTAGGGCCGCCAGACCGCAGGTCCCACCCATGCGTTCCAATCGAGATAATCTGGCTGGGGCTGCTCGGGAAGATCGCAGAACAGACCGGGACCCCCGACATTTACCAGTACCTTTTTTATTTCACCAATGTACCCGTTTCTCACCAGCTCACAGGCTTTCCTGAAATTATGCCAGGAACGCTGCATACTGCCCGTCTGTAACACGCGACCATTGTCGCGGGTGGCATTCACCATGGCCCTGCCCTCTTCGATGGTATGCGCCAGGGGTTTCTCACAATACACATCCATGCCTGCATTCAATGCATCTATGGTTTGAATGGCATGCCAGTGGTCCGGAGTCGCAACAACCACCGCATCAATGTCCTTCCGCGCCAGCAATTCCCTGTAATCCCCATAGGTATCACACCCCAGGTAATTTTTCTTCGGGGGATGTTCACTGTAGTGGGATTCCACCCACCCCCTGAACCTTGCCAGCTTTTTTGTATCAACATCAGCAGCTGCCACCACCTTGACTTCAGGCAGTTGAATGAAATTGTCCAGGAGGGTCCTGATCTGCTTGCCGGTTCCGATATATCCGAAATTGATCTTGTCACTCGGTGCTGTAAAACCGGCTCCGCCCAGCACATGGCGTGGCACAATGGTAAAAGCGCCGGCAGTCAGCAATGTCTTCTTTATGAAATCACGACGATCCGTTTTGCTGTTCATTTTCAATGTTTGATTGGTTAATAGCAGTAAATATAGATAAATTATTCTCTGATCATCTGTCACGCATCGTCCAAAACCGTCTGACTTCAGACAATGATAACATAATTCCCCGACTCACCCCCACTCCCAGGATCAGCACAATTTGATGATGAACGGGTCCGGACCAAACAACTGTTGAAAAATCAATTTTTCATAAATATCGACATAATTATAAATATTTTTATCATATTTTCTTGTTTTTTATTACGATTTCGTATCTTTACACCCTATTTTGCTAATAATTTAATATCAAATACAATAGTTATGTGCGGATTTGCAGTGTATACCGGGAGCGATAAAATGACCCGATTAAAAGCGGTGAGTGAATTTCAAAAGATCAAGTACCGTGGTCCGGACAACAGTCTTTATGCTGAATTTGCTGACAAAGGCTGGATGGGATTTCACAGGTTGAAGATCATGGATGTAACGGATGACGGGAACCAGCCCATGGAATATGACGGGGTCTGCCTGGTTGCAAATGGTGAAGTCTACAATTACCCGCAACTGCTTGAGGATTACCAGGGAAAGTACGATTTTCAGTCTTCCTCCGACTGCGAGGTGATCATACCGATGTACAAGGAACTGGGCATCTATGAAACGGCAAAAAGGCTGGATGCTGAATTTGTATGTGTGATCTATGACAAAGAAAAGGACAAATACCTGGCAGCCAGGGATCCGATTGGTATCAGGCCGATGTTTTACGGGTACGACAAGGATGGCGCTATCCTGTTTGCCAGCGAAATGAAAGCACTGACGCTATTGTGCAGTGATGTGAAGCCTTTTCCTCCCGGGCATGTATATGACGGAGAAGAATTTCTCTGTTACAATGACATTGCCAGGGTTGAAAAATTCTCTGACCATGAACTGGAAGAGGTACTGGAAAATATCAACCTTACCCTCACGGAAGGTGTCGAGAAGCGCCTGCAGTCGGATGTTCCGGTAGGATTCCTCTGCAGCGGAGGACTCGACTCCAGCCTGGTGTGCGCCATTGCTGCCAGGATGATGGATCAGCCCATCCGTACTTTCGCAGTGGGAATTGATGAAGATGCCATAGATACCAAGTATGCCAGGATCGTGGCAGATTACCTGGGTGCCGATCATACCGAGGTACTGTTTAAAAGACAGGACATTTTTGATACCCTCAGCTCATTGATCTACAACATCGAAACCTACGATATTACCACCATCAGGGCTTCAATGGGAATGTACCTGGTATCTAAATACATCAGTGAAAACACCGATATCAAGGTGCTCATGACCGGGGAGATCAGCGATGAAATCTTCGGATACAAATACACCGATTTCGCTCCCTCCCCCTCCGCCTTCCAGGAAGAGGCTGAAAAAAGACTAAGGGAAATCTATATGTATGATGTCTTGCGTGCCGACAGGAGCATTTCCTCCTGCGGACTGGAGGCCCGGGTTCCCTTCGGAGACCTTGCGTTTGTCGATTACGTGATGGCCATCCGGCCCGAACTCAAGATGAATTTTACCGGTGTCGGGAAATACCTGCTCAGAAAGGCATTTGAGGGCGACTACCTGCCACAGGAGATACTCTACCGGGAGAAGGCCGCATTCTCAGATGCAGTGGGACACAGTGTAACCGATTATCTGAAACAGTATGCCGAAGAGATGTATTCGGATGCAGACCTGGCCGCAGCCCAGTCAAAATATACCCATGCCACCCCCATTTCCAAGGAATCGCTGATGTACCGGGAGATCTTTGAATCCCACTTCCCGGGACAGTCCCACTGTGTGGCCGATTTCTGGATGCCCAACAAAAACTGGGAGAACTGTAATGTGAATGATCCCAGCGCAAGGGTCCTGCCGAATTACGGGAAATCAGGAGAATAGATATCAGGATTGACAGAAAGCACACCGGAGGGAGTGATCCAGGCGGGAGAAATGATTCTCCCGCCTTTTTTTTGCTGTTCAATCACTTTTTTACGATTTTCCTTGACTTGTATTTACTAATAGTGTAATATTGTACGAATATTGTTATATTTTACCTTTTTCGTATATTATATTACATTATGTCTATTCCAAAAAAGAAAAAGCAGCTCATCGCCACAGGGAAGGAACTCTTTTGGAAGCATGGATTCAAAAGGGTGACCATCGAAGAAATATGCGCCGAGGCAAACGTCAGCAAAATGACGTATTACAAGTATTTCTCCAATAAAATGGACCTGGTAAAATCGATCATGGAGAAACTCATGAACGAAACACTCAGCCAGTACAGGGCAATCATGGAAAGCAACGTACCATTTACGGAAAAAATCGAGATGCAACTCCAGATGAAAATGGAGGGAACCGCAGACATCAGCAGTGAGTTTTTGGATGACCTGATGATCCATGGAGAACCTGAGATGGTCGAATACATGACCCAGGTGAAGCAACAGGTCCTGGGGATTGTTCACAACTATTACATAGCTGCCCAGGAAAAAGGAGAATTACGCAAAGACGTCAAACCCGGATTTATCATCTATTTCCTGAACCACATTTACGAGATGCTGAAGGATGAGAACCTTCTGAAGATGTACCGCGATCCCAACGAACTGGCCATGGAGCTGACCCGCTTTTTCTTTTACGGAATTGCCAACAAACCCGACGGGAAATGAAAACAAAATTTTCATATATCGCTTCATCCTTCCGGGTGATCCGCTTCCCGGCGCTCCTGGGAATAGTTGGCATGCTGGCCATACTTGCCCCGCCGGTCAGCATACAAGCCCAGTCCCTGGACTTCAACGGACAGGTAATCGGCTGGTCAACAGTCAATCCCACTGATCAATTCCGGGCACAGGGAGGAATCCGCTACATCCCGGAAGTGAAATTTGATGTTCCCCTGGGCAAACTTTCCTTCGAAGGAGAAGGATCGCTGAACATATGGGGATCCGCCACCTATGCGGGAAGCGACACCCTTGCCTTCGACAGCAAACTGGGTTTGTATCGTGCCTGGGCAAAGATTGCAGGTAACCAGTGGGAACTGCGGGCCGGCCTGCAAAAGATCAATTTCGGATCTGCAAGAATGCTGCGCCCGCTGATGTGGTTCGACAGGATCGACCCAAGGGACCCCCTGCAGCTCACAGACGGCGTATATGGATTGCTGGGCCGGTACTATTTCCTGAACAATGCCAACATCTGGCTGTGGGGACTGTATGGTAACAGTGAAATCAAAGGTCTCGAACAATTTCCTACCAGGGAAAAAGGAATCGAATATGGTGGCCGTCTCCAGTTACCAGTGTATATTGGCGAGGCAGCCCTCTCCTTTCACCACCGGGAAGCAGACCCGGATGCCATTTTACCGGACTCCCTTCACACAGGCAATACCTACCCTGAAAACAGGATCGCATTCGATACCAAAGTTGACCTGGGCGTCGGGCTCTGGCTGGAAGGATCCCTGACACAACACAATCTTGACTTCTCCCCCATCGATTTTACCACGCTGCTGAATGCCGGGGTCGATTACACCTTCAATACAGGCAACGGGCTGAATATTATGAGCGAGGGATTTTACATGCGGGCAGGGGAGCGGCCGTTTTCCGGCGATCAGCAAATCCTGTTTCTCGGAGCCACAGCATCTTATCCACTGAATATCATCCACAACCTTTCCGCTATCGTCTTTTTTGACCTCAGCAATAAGGACCTGTACCGGTTCATCAACTGGTCCATGACCTTCGACCGGTGGACCTTCTATACCATGGCGTTCTGGAATCCGAAGAATTACCAGTTGTACAACTTTCAGCAGGAAGCCTCTCTTTTCAGCGGAGCTGGATTTCAGCTCATGGCAGTCTTTAATTATTGAACGCATGCATCTATTACAATTCATATCGCAGCTTCATCCCGGCTATCCCCTTAAAATCAAAGGCTGGGGAGTCAGGGATTATGTCCAGGACGATGATCCGGATCCTTAGCGGCATTTTTATAAGGGTGTTGCCCGGAACCTTTGCGGTTGACCGGCAGAATTAATCATGAAACGACAACAAAAACATTTACAAAAATGAACAATAACACAATCATCAGCATCAATCACCTCGCGAAGCGGTTTCCTATCGGCGGGGGATTTTTTACAGCCCTCGAGGATATCAACCTTGACTTCAATACAGGTGAATTTGCAGGCCTTGTCGGTCCAAGTGGTTCCGGAAAAACCACCATGCTCAATATCATCGGATCTCTCGATAACCCCACGGAGGGAGATGCCCATGTGATCGGTAACTCGATCAAAAGCATCGGGGCCAAAAGAGCATCTGTGCTCCGGAAAAAACATATGGGATTCATCTTCCAGACATATAACCTTATGCAGGTATATACCGTTTACGAAAACGTGGAATTCCCGCTGCTGCTGTTGAAAATGTCAGCCGCAGAACGCAGGAAAGCAGTGATGGAAGCCCTGGAATGGGTCGGACTGACTTCCAAAGTAAAATCGAAACCAAAGCAGCTTTCAGGGGGAGAATCACAACGCGTGGCCATCGCACGTGCCATGGTGAAAAAACCCGAAATGGTGCTGGCGGATGAACCCACTGCCAACCTGGATGCAGAAAACTCCCACCACATTCTCAGAACCATGGAGCATCTGAACAGGGAACTGAAAACGACTTTTCTCTTCGCCACCCACGATGACAAGGTCATCAAGTACTTGCGAAGGATCATCTACCTTGAGGATGGGAAAGTTGTGAAGGATGAAAAAGTAAAAAACTGAAAGGAGGCCCGTCATGCTATCAATAAAACTAGCTTTTAAAAACCTGGTCGGCGCTGGTCTGAGGACCATCCTGAATGTATTCATCCTTTCCGTTGCCTTCGTGATGATCATCATGCAAAATGGATTTATCCAGGGATGGAACAAACAGGCACGGCACGATGTCATCGAATGGCAATACGGACAGGGACAATACTGGGCCGGAGATTTCGACCCATACGATCCGTTTACCTACGAAGATGCACATGCCGTCATTCCGGAAGCATTATTATCCACAAGTCAGAAGGGCAACATTGCCCCTATCCTGGTATCACAGGCAACGGTCTATCCCGAAGGACGGTTAAAAAGCATCATGCTGAAAGGAATTGACCCCGGTCAGCAAACCCTTGCAATCCCCTCTGCGGCACTTGCCGGAAACGGGGAAGATATTGAAGCCATCCTGGGATCCCGCATGGCCATGAACCTGAAAGTCGAAGAAGGTGACCTGCTGCTGGTAAGATGGCGCGATGCGAACGGAATGTTTGATGCAGTAGAAGTGAAAATCGCAAGTATCTTCCATGCCGATGTGCCGGCCATTGACCTGGGACAGGTATGGATATCCATCGCTGATATGCAAGAAATGCTGGGACTGGACAATGAAGCGACCATCATCGCCGTGAACGATCTTTCCCTGGCCGGGATGGACCTCCCGGGGTGGGAATTCCAGGATCTCGATGCACTTCTCTACGACATGGACCAGATGATCCAGGGCAAATCCGTCGGTAATGCCGTGTTCACTTTCATCCTGCTGGCACTGGCTCTGCTTGCAATATTTGATACGCAGGTACTCTCCATCTTCCGGCGACAAAAGGAAATAGGTACTTTTATCGCCATGGGGATGACCCGCAGGCAGGTCATCGGCGTATTCACTGTTGAAGGAACCATGCATGCAATCATGGCACTGGTCATGGGAGCAATCTGGGGAATTCCTTTCCTGCTGTGGCTGAAAAAAACCGGTCTGCCAATGCCCGAGGGTGTGGACCAGATGGGCCTGCCCATCAGCGAATCCATCATCCCTGCCTACAGCCTTGGCCTGGTGTTGCTCTCGGTACTTATCGTGACCCTCACTACGGCCATTGTCAGCTACCTGCCCGCCAGGAAGATCGCGAAAATGAATCCCAATGATGCCATCAGGGGAAAAATTCAATAACAGATAAAAACGAAAACAATGATACGCTATTTTATAAAAGGATTGATCAGGGACAGGCAGCGCAGCCTGCTACCGATCATCGTTGTCACCCTGGGCGTGATGCTGGCTGTTTTGATGCAGGCATGGATTACAGGGATCATGGGCGACATGGTGGATTTCAATGCCAGGTTCTCCACCGGCCATGTAAAGATCATGAGCAGGGCATACGAGGAAAATGTGGACCAGAAACCCAACGACCTGGCACTGCTCGATACCGAAGTATTCATCCAGGAACTCCAGGCAAATTACCCGGAAATGACCTGGGTGGAACGCATCAGTTTCGGCGGACTGATGGATGCACCAGACGAGAACGGGGAAACCCGTGAACAGGGCCCCGCCTCGGGAATGGCGCTGGATCTTTTGTCACCCGGCAGCAAAGAACCCGAACGACTGAACCTTCAGAATATACTGGTACGCGGCTCACTGCCTCAAGCGCCCTTCGAAGTAATCCTTTCCGAGGAATTCGCCAGCAACTTGCAGGTGGATCCGGGCAATGAAGTAACACTGATCACATCCACCATGTACGGGGCGATGTCCATCACCAATTTTACCGTGGCGGGTACGATCAATTTCGGTGTAGGTGCACTGGACCGCGGAGGAGTAATTGCAGATATTTCCGGAATTCGCCAGGCCCTCGACATGCAGAATGCCACAGGGGAGATTCTTGGATATTTCGAGAGCGGGGAATACGACGATGAGCAGGCCGTTGCCTTTTCTGAATCATTCAACGAAACGTATACTGATGAAAGTGAAATGTTCTCGCCCGTGATGGTCCCGCTGAGAAACCAGAACAACCTTTCGGGAATGATCGATATCATCGGGTATGTGCAGGGAATGATCGTTACCATCTTCCTGATCGCCATGGCAATCGTGCTGTGGAATGCCGGACTGCTTGGCGGACTGCGCAGATATGGGGAAATGGGACTCAGACTGGCCATCGGTGAGAACAAGGGACATATCTACAGGAGCCTCATCAGCGAATCGCTGGTGATCGGCATCGTGGGTTCTGTCACGGGAACCCTTGTGGGACTCTTCCTTGCGTCATTGCTCGAAAAAGGACTTGATTTCAGCGGCATGTTGCAAGGATCGAACATGATGATGTCAGGGATATACCGGGCACAGATCACCCCCGAGTGTTACTATATCGGGTTTATCCCGGGCGTGCTGGCTACCTTCCTTGGTACGGCCCTGGCCGGGATCGGGATTTATAAACGACAAACAGCCAACTTATTTAAGGAACTGCAGGCCTGATCAGTAATACAGATGTAATGCACCAGCACATGCAGGACTTACAGCAAGCGAGAAACAAAACCACAACTCTTTATATTACAAATGGACGTAAGGAAGAACACATAATTATGATAATAAAATGAATCATATGAACCGAGCCATGTCAGCCGTATTGTCAGTTCCGATCATGGTGCATTCAAATTGCCGGCGAGAATTCAAAACAGCTATTCATGGCGAGCTCCACCTGTCCGCCATACAGATTTGGCAGGTGGGTCTGATCATTATAATTTAAATTTTAAACTGATGAAAACAACAAATATAATTATAGCGCTAATGATGTCGGGTGTGCTTGCAGCACAGCCTTCAGGGAATGAACTCCTTGACAGGATCGATCAGAATATGTCGTCGGAAACCCGGCACGTCATCTCGAAAATGGTCATTAACGGCGCACGAGCAACCCGCACCATCGAGTCAGAAACGTGGTCCGTGGGAGATGAAAAAGCCTATACCGAATACCTGGCGCCCGCGCGCGAAAAAGGCACCAAGATGCTGAAGCTTGATGACCAGCTGTGGATCTATTCCCCGGGAACAGACCGGACAATCCAGATCTCCGGACACATGCTGCGGCAGTCGGTGATGGGATCGGACCTCTCCTATGAAGATATGATGGACGACCCTGAACTGCGCAGCAAATATGATGCGGTGGTAACCGGCAGTGAACAGGTCAACGGCACCGACTGCTGGGTGGTGGAAATGCATGCCAACGCCGCGGATGTATCCTACCAGGTGCGCAAGGTATGGGTGGATAAATCCCGGTACCTGCCCTTACAGGAGGAACTGTACGCTAAAAGCGGAACCCTCTTGAAAAAGACTGAGCTTTCCGACATTCAAAAAGTAGGAAACCGCTGGTACCCGGGGAAGATCAAATTCAAGGACATGCTGAAAAAAGGCGATGGCACGGAATTTATCGTGGAAAAAATCGAATTCAATGTGGAGGTACCGGAGCACCTGCTGAGCAAGGCCGCGCTCAGGTAAGCCGGCTGCCTCCCAATGTCCTTTGCATGCTATTCAGCAACTTCAAATACTTGATTAACCTCCGCAAGGCGCTGCCCTTCGCGGAGGTTTTTTCGTTGGTGATCTGTACTATGATTTACCCGCGAACAGCCTGTCGGTCACATGGTTTTTCTATGATCCTGCTGCGCCAATTGCACCTTTTTTTCTTCGCCAGCGAATCCTCATAAATTACTACCTTTACCTTTAACAATAATTCAGTTCAAATGCAAAGAATCACTTTTCTTATCACGGCCTTGCTTTTCTCTATCCTGTTGAATGCACAAAAATCCCCGGTCCTGGACGGAGCTGCTAAACTGGAAGGATATGTCATGCACGGGCAAATGCGCGATACCTCCCGGTTCAATGTCCTGCACTGGCAGTTCATCGGACCAACCAATATATCGGGAAGATGTACCGACGTGGAAGCGGTCCAGCCCCGCGGAAAGAATTACACGATCTGGGTTGGCACTGCCAGCAGCGGGATCTGGAAAAGCGTGAACGAAGGCGTGACCTTCGAACCGGTTTTTGAAGACTATGGAACCTCAACGATCGGGGACATCGCCATCGCTCCCTCCAACCCGGAGATCGTCTGGGCGGGCACCGGGGAAGCAAATATATTCCGCTCTTCCAATGCCGGTGCCGGTGTGTGGAAAACAGAAGATGGCGGTCAGAGCTGGACGCATATGGGACTCGAAAACACCTTTACCATTTCACGGATCATCATCCACCCTGGGAACCCCGACATTGTCTACGTAGCCTCCGCCGGTCATGAATGGACCCACAACAGGGAACGGGGCATTTACAAAACCACCAATGGCGGACAAAGCTGGGAGAAAATCAACCATATCAATAATGAAACAGGATTTATCGACCTTGTGATGCACCCTGGTGATCCGGACATCCTGTATGCCACCTCCTGGCAACGCACCCGGCTGAAGTGGAACGATCCGAGAACCTATGCAGACCATAAAAACAACCATGTATGGAGGACCACAGACGGTGGCAAAACCTGGAAGAAGATGAACAACGGCCTTCCCGAACCGCATCACCGCGGGAGGATGGGCATCGACATCTCGAGGTCGAATCCCGATGTGTTGTACCTGCTGATCGATAACTATGCCGTTGCCCGCAAAGCCAGTGACGGCGAACTTGACAATTATGGCCGGCCCATGAAAGACGTACTTGTTGGCGCCACCATTTTCAAATCCACAGACGGCGGCGAACAGTGGGTGCAGACCAGCGGCAAGTCGGAAGAGATGAAAGAATACATGCGAAACCATTCCTCCACCTATGGATGGGTATTCGGACAGATCAGGGTGGATCCCAACGACGAAAACAACATCTATTCACTGGGCATCTGGCTCAACCAGTCGTTCGACAGCGGCGAAACATTCAACGAGATCCGGGATATTCATGCGGACCACCACGGGATGTGGATTGATCCGGATAACTCCAATTACATCCTGTCGGCACACGACGGTGGAATCAGTGTTTCCTACGACCGCGGAAAAAACTGGCGCAGCCTGATCAAAGAACTGCCCCTGGCACAATTCTACAATGTTGAATTCGATTATGCAGATCCATTCAGGGTATACGGATCCATCCAGGACCACCACAGTTTTTATTCTGAAGTGGATCTTTCGAACGGACGGGATCAGGTCCCGGCAACAGAATGGGAATATACACTGGGCGCCGAAGGCAGCACGCACATCGTGGATCCCCGCGACAACAACACGATCTTTGCATCCCTCTTCTATGGAAAACTGGCGAAGGGAACTGTCAGCGATTATCTTGAAGACAACCGCTATGTGCTGCCGTCCACCTACCCCGAAGAGGAAGATTTTCGCGGTCAGTGGATGGCTCCTACGATCTTCTCCCCCCACAATCCCGACATCGTATACCACGGCGTACAGCATGTAATGCGATCGGAGGACCTGGGGGAAACATGGGAACGGATCAGCCCGGATCTCACCACGAATGATCCCGGAAAACGCGGGGATATAAGCTACCAGACCCTCACTTCAATCGATGAATCACCTTTCCGTTCCGGGCTGATCTATGCGGGGACCGATGACGGGAAACTATGGCGTACAAAGGATGGTGGCGAACACTGGAAGGAAATCCTCAACAATCCCATGCCGCAAAAGTGGATCTCGAGGATCGTGGCTTCAAAATATGATTTTGGGACTGTGTACGTCACCCAGACCGGCCGCAGGGATGACGATGCACAGGTGTACATCTGGAGAAGCACAGATTTCGGGGAAACCTGGGAGGACTGTTCAGGAAACATCCCCATCGGACCCGTAAATGTGATCCGGGAAGATCCACACGCAAAAAACATATTATATGCAGGTACGGATGTAGGCGTATACCTTTCCACCGACAGTGGAAAAACATGGGAGGTCCTGGGCGACCTGCCCTGTACGTATGTCCATGACCTGAAAATCCATCCCCGCGAAAACCTGGTGATCATTGCCACGCATGGCCGGGGCATGTTCGTGCTGGATGCAGAGTTCATTAACAAAAATCAACAATGGTATGAAGATTTACCATAATCCGAGGTGTAAAAAATCAAGGGCAGGACTCGCTTTCCTGCTGGAGAAAAGCATCGATCCCGAGGTGCGGGATTACCTGAAAGACCCGCTGAGCAGAGAGGAACTGGAACAACTGGTCAGGAAGCTGGGAATACCCGCTGAAGAGCTGGTGCGCAAACAGGAAGAAAAGTACAGGAAAGAACTGAAAGGAAAAGAACTTCCCGAAAAGGAATGGATTCGTATCCTTGTTGAAAATCCGAAACTGATCCGACGGCCCATCATTGAAAAAGGAGAAAAAGCTGTCCTGGGGGATCCTGTGGAAAACATACAACCATTGCTGTAGTTTTTTGGTCTATATTGCAATTGAACCAGAAAACGCATGAGCCATGAAAAGATCCATGTGGGCAATAACCACCCTCCTCACTCTGCTACTGCTCGTCCCGACGGGGTGTGGAGACGATGAGCCTTTTGTAACCACCAAGGTCATTGAATCTCAGATTTACAATCAGATCAAATCCTACCGCGAAAGCAATGGAAAAACCGGTCCGTTCGTTCAACAATTCATCATGGTGAAGGAGTCCCAGTTATTCAGTGCAAAAATGGCAGCAGGAGTCAACGATGTGGATACCACCGGCATCCGCTTACACTGGGACATAATAGACGATAAACTATGGGGCGGATACAACCAGGTCACGCTGGTACAAAGCACCGGGGATCAGACAGCGGCCGCCATCGTTCAGAACTGGATTGAGGATTTAACAATTGAACCACTGTTACTGGGAGAGTATACCCAATGTGGAGTCGGGGTGGAATACGACACCCTCCAGGTAGCCTATGTAACCGTATTGCTGATGAAAGTGGATTCCTAAAACATACGGATGCACCCTGTATTTCACCACCGTTTTCCTTACCTTTAGGTGCAAAATTAAATACCTATGGACTACCGTACAGAAAAAGACACGATGGGCGAAGTGCAGGTTCCTGCCGACAAATACTGGGGCGCCCAGACCCAGCGCTCTCTCAACAATTTCAGGATCGGGAACGTGAAAATGCCGGAAGAGATCATCCGCGCGTTCGGATACCTGAAAAAAGCCGCCGCCGCCACCAACCTCGATCTCGGGGTATTGCCAAAGGAGAAGGCAGATATCATCATGCAGGTCTGCGATGAGATCATCGAAGGCAAACTGAACGACCAGTTTCCGCTGGTGGTCTACCAGACCGGGTCGGGTACGCAGTCGAACATGAATGTAAACGAGGTCGTTGCCAACCGTGCCCATGTGCTGCTCGGCAATAAACTGGGTGAAGGAACACGGTTGATCCATCCCAACGATGATGTCAACAAATCACAGTCTTCCAACGACACCTTCCCCACTGCCATGCATATTGCCGCCTACCAGGTGCTCATGGAACGCACCATCCCGGGCGTGAAGGAACTGAGGGATACCCTCAAGAAAAAATCCCAACAATACATGGACGTGGTGAAGATCGGCCGAACCCATTTCATGGATGCCACTCCCCTTACCCTCGGACAGGAATTATCGGGATACGTATCACAGCTCGAACACGGTCTCAAGGCGCTGGTCTTCTCCTTCGATCACCTCTCCGAGATCGCCCTTGGAGGTACTGCCGTCGGTACAGGCATCAACACCCCGGAGGACTATGACCGTATCGTTGCAGCATATATTGCCAAGTACACTGAATTGTCCTTTGTCACCGGTTCCAATAAATTCGAAGGACTGGCGGCACATGACGCAATCGTGGAATCGCATGGGGCTTTGAAAACACTCGCGGTTAGCCTGATGAAGATCGGGAACGACATCCGCATGCTGGCCTCCGGACCCCGTTGCGGTATCGGTGAAATCATCATCCCGGCCAACGAACCCGGCTCCTCGATCATGCCCGGCAAGGTGAACCCAACCCAGGCTGAGGCACTTACCATGGTATGCGCCCAGGTGATGGGCAACGATGTGACCATCAACATCGGGGGCAGCAACGGTCATTTTGAACTGAACGTGTTCAAGCCGGTGATGATCCACAACTTCCTGCAGTCGGCCCGGCTCATCGGCGATGCCTGTCTCTCCTTCAATGAAAACTGTGCCGTGGGCATCGAACCGAACCACGAGCGGATCAAAGAGAACCTGGACAACTCCCTGATGCTGGTCACCGCACTCAATACCCACATCGGGTACGAGAAAGCTGCCAAAATCGCCAAGAAGGCCCACGAGGAAGGATCCACGCTGAAGGAAGCTGCCCTGGCATTGGAATACCTCACGGAGGCTGAATTCGACGAATGGGTGGATCCTTCGAAGATGATCGGGAACAGGTAAACGCAACACCACACAGTGATGCGTGGCTGAGAATAACCATGAATATGTATTCCTCACTGATCACATTGCGGGCCTTGCCGTTTTATATGATCTATAATATGAAATAGATTGTTGGCAGTCAGCCCGCATTGTAGTTACTTTGCAAATTCTGAACCGAATCATGAGCCAATGACAAAAAACCGACTTTTTGAAGATTTTCCTCCGGTATCATCCGGGGAATGGAAAGAAAAGATCATCACCGATCTGAAAGGTGCCGACTTCACCAGGAAACTGGTGTGGCGCACGGGAGAGGGATTTGATGTGCAGCCCTATTACAGGAAGGAGGATCTTGCCGGAACGGATACCCCGGCCGCACATTCAGGTCACGCCCTGACTGGCACAAAGCAAGGCAACATGTGGATGATCATGCAGGACCTGCAGGTGGATCCCGACCCGGAAACCACTAATGCCAGGATCCGGAAAGTGCTGGACCGTGGCGCACAGGCCATCGGGCTCGATTTCAGAAATATCCGGGAAATGAACCAGTCTGCACTTACCTCCCTGTTCCATGACATCGATATTGATAAAACTTCATTTTACTTCCGGAACATCAAAGAACCGCTGCAGTTCTTCGATGCGCTTACTGCCTGCATCAACAATACGGGTGTACAGCACAGCCGGTTCAGTGGTTCAATGGGGCTGGATCCGCTGGGAGATATGGTCAGGACCGGGGAGATCAACACCTCCGCATTCGATGCGATCGCAGGGATGATCCAGACCGCTTCCAAACTGTTCCCGCAATTCAGGATCATCACCATCGATGCTGGTATTTTCCAGGATGGGGGATCCACCCTTTCGCAGGAACTGGGTTATGGCCTGGCCATGGCCAACACCTGCCTGGATGAACTCACCCGGCGCGGTCTGGAACCGGCAACCATTGCTTCAATGATCTCTGTCAGCTTTGCAACGGGTCCCGATTATTTCATGGAAATTGCAAAACCAAGGGCAGCCCGGCTCTTATGGAATGTTTTTATTTCTGAATGGGGCGTGGATGTGGCTCCGTCCATGCATATACAGTCGCGATCAGCCACCTGGAACCTGGCAATGTACGATGTCAACGTGAACATGCTCCGCACCACCACCGGGGCAATGTCGGCAAGTCTCGGGGGCAGTGATGTGATCTCGGTACTGCCTTTCAATTACTGGTCCAGGGAGGTGAATGATTTCTCCTCGAGGATTGCCCGCAACACCCAGATCGTCCTCAGGGAAGAGGCATATTTTGGCAAAGTTGCCGATCCTGCCGCCGGATCCTATTATATTGAGAAGCTCACGGAACAACTTGCTGAACAGGCCTGGCACCATTTTATGGAGGCAGAGGAAAAGGGCGGTTTCACCGAAGCATTCATGCAGGGAACCATTCAGGATGCAGTGTCCACATCCCGGGAGAACAAGCGCACAAGGGCCGCATCACGCCGCGACACGATCCTGGGCGTGAACCAGTACCCCGCATTTTCCGAAGTGCTCTTATCACAGGACATCCTGCTTCCGGAAGAACCCGTGGAAAAACAGACCTCCTTCAGACCCATCCGGCCGTTCAGGGTAGCAGGAGAGATCGAGCAACTGCGTTTGCAGACCGAAAAGCGTGCCAAAAGGCCCAAAGTGTTCCTCCTGAAGTATGGAGAACCTGCCTGGCGGTCGGCACGGGCCATGTTTGCAGGAAATTTCTTTGCCTGTGCCGGCTATGAGATCATCGATAACCTGGGGTATGACCATATTGAAAAGGGCATCGCTGATGCAAAAAAGACAGGTGCAGACATCGTAGTGCTTTGCAGCGCAGATGCAGCATACGGGGAAACCGCTCCTGTTGCCTTTGATGCGCTGCATGAAAACGCGGAGATTGTGATTGCAGGATATCCGCAGGATGCTGTGAAAGCACTTGCGGAAAAAGGAATCTCACATTATATACATGTAAAAAGCAACCTGCTGGATGAACTCAGGAAATTCCAGGAGCTGCTCAACATCAATGATAAGTAGTATTGCTACATTGCGCGCCCGGATTCAACAGATAACAGCGCGACAATGCGGTTAAACCAAGAAAATATGAAACCTGATTTTTCAAAAACCGATATAAAGAAACAACTGTCACATGGGACGGGACCGGATGGAAAAGGAAAAACCTGGACCACCCCGGAACACATCGATATCAAGCCATTCTATACTGCCGGTGACCTGCAGGACATGGAGCACCTCGATTATGCCGCCGGTCTCCCTCCCTTCCTCCGTGGTCCCTACTCCGCCATGTTTGCCATGCGACCCTGGACCATCAGGCAGTATGCAGGATTTTCCACTGCAGAGGAATCCAACGCTTTCTACCGCCGGAACCTGGCTGCAGGTCAGAAGGGCCTCTCCATCGCATTCGACCTGGCTACCCACCGTGGGTATGATTCCGATCACGAGCGTGTGATGGGCGATGTGGGCAAGGCAGGTGTGGCCGTGGATTCGATCCTGGATATGGAGGTCCTGTTCGACCAGATCCCGCTCAACGAAATGTCGGTATCCATGACCATGAACGGTGCCGTGCTGCCGATCATGGCGTTTTATATTGTCGCCGGACTGGAACAGGGAGCAAAGCTGGAAGAACTTACCGGTACCATCCAGAATGACATCCTCAAGGAATTCATGGTACGGAACACCTATATCTATCCGCCCAAAATGTCGATGAAGATCATCGCCGACATCTTCGAGTACACTTCCAGGCATATGCCACGCTTCAACAGCATCAGTGTCTCGGGGTACCACATGCAGGAAGCCGGCGCGACGGCAGATATTGAGCTGGCCTATACGCTGGCCGATGGACTCGAGTACCTCCGGGCAGGGATCGATGCGGGAATTGACATTGACAAATTCGCACCCCGGATCTCGTTTTTCTGGGCCATCGGGATGAACCACTTCATGGAGATCGCCAAGATGCGTGCCGCCCGGATGCTGTGGGCAAAGATCGTGAAGCAGTTCGATCCCAAAAATCCAAAATCGATGGCACTGCGAACCCACTCACAGACATCCGGTTGGAGCCTTACCGAGCAGGATCCTTTCAACAACGTGGCGCGCACCTGTATTGAAGCCACGGCCGCAGCCCTGGGGCATACACAGTCGCTGCATACCAATGCACTGGATGAGGCCATTGCCCTGCCCACTGATTATTCGGCACGCATTGCAAGGAATACACAGATTTATCTCCAGGAAGAGACCAACATCTGCAAGTCGGTAGATCCCTGGGCAGGCTCCTGGTACGTGGAAACGCTTACCCATGAAATTGCACACCGCGCATGGGAACACATAGAGGAGATCGAGAAACTGGGAGGTATGGCCAGGGCCATTGAAACCGGACTTCCGAAAATGCGCATCGAAGAGGCCGCTGCCAGGAAACAGGCACGGATCGACAGCGGAAAGGACATCATCGTTGGCGTGAACAAATACAGGCTGGAAAAAGAGGACCCGATCGACATCCTCGAAGTGGACAATACCGCTGTACGCAAGTCACAGATCGCGCGGCTGAAAAAACTGAAGCAAAACAGGAACAGTGCAGAAGTCGAAGCCGCCCTGAAAGCGATCACCGAAGCGGCCAGGACCGGGAAGGGCAACCTGCTCGAATTGTCGGTGGAAGCAGCGAAAAAGCGCGCATCGCTCGGCGAGATCTCGTCGGCAATCGAAGAGGTGAGCGGCAGGTACAAAGCCGTGATCCGGTCCATTTCCGGGATCTACTCTTCTGAATCCGGAAGCGACACAACCTTCCGGGAGGCAAGGGAACTGGCGAAGGAATTCGCAAAAAAACAGGGACGCCAGCCACGGATCATGATCGCCAAGATGGGACAGGACGGTCACGATCGCGGTGCCAAGGTGGTTTCCACGGGCTATGCCGACATCGGGTTCGACGTTGACATTGGTCCGCTGTTCCAGACCCCGGCTGAAGCGGCCAAGCAGGCTGTGGAGAACGATGTGCACGTACTGGGCGTCTCTTCCCTGGCGGCTGGACACAAGACCCTGATCCCAGCGGTACTGAAAGAACTGAAAAAACAGGGGCGTGAAGACATCATGGTCATCGCCGGGGGTGTGATACCCGCGCAGGACTACGAATTCCTGTATAATGAAGGCGTCGTGGCGATCTTCGGTCCGGGCAGTCCGGTAACCGCAGCGGGAAAGAAAATCCTGGAGATTCTCCTGGAAGCTTATTCGTAGTGGAAAGTCAGCATAGATTTTTTGTTACGTTTTTTTCCTGCTAATTTCACTGCATGAGAATTCATTTAATAGCCATTGGCGGGGCAGTCATGCACAACCTGGCCATGGCACTGCACAACAAGGGATTCCGGGTGTCCGGGTCAGACGATGAAGTTTTTGAGCCCTCCAGGTCCAGGCTGGAACGCTATGGTCTGCTCCCTTCCAAAACCGGCTGGGATCCCGATCGCATCACTCCCGATCTGGATGGCGTCATCCTGGGCATGCACGCGAAAAAAGACAACCCTGAATTGATAAGGGCACAGGAACTGGGCGTCCGGATCTGGTCTTTTCCCGAATATATATATGAACAGAGCCGCAATAAAAAACGCGTGGTGATCGGCGGGAGTCACGGGAAGACAACAGTTACCTCCATGATCATGCACGTGCTCTGGTTCAACCATGTTGCATTCGACTACATGGTAGGATCACAGCTTGAAGGTTTTGAGACCATGGTTAAGCTGACCGCTGATGCTCCGCTGATCATACTCGAAGGAGACGAGTACCTCTCCTCTCCCATCGATCTTCGACCTAAATTTCACCTGTACCATCCGCATATCGCAGTCCTCACAGGAATTGCATGGGACCACATGAATGTATTTCCCACATTTGACAACTACCTGGAGCAATTCCGGATCTTTGCTGAAGGGATCGGTGAAGAGGGTGTGTTGTATTGGTACAGGGAAGATACGGACCTGCAAAAAATTACCTCCCGGCTGACCTGCAGGACGGTTACGTATGCAGCACATCCGTATACCACGGAGGCAAACAAGACCTGTCTGCTCGCAGAAGGAACGCGGGTAAACGTGCCGGTCTTCGGTAACCACAACATGCAGAATATCCAGGCCGCCCTTGAAGTGTGCAGGGAACTTAGAGTGACCGACGACCAGTTCTACGAGGCAATATCCGGTTTCAGGGGTGCAGCGCGCAGACAGGAGTTGCTGGTTGAAGCCGGGAACACGAAGGTATTCCTCGACTTCGCACATGCACCCTCAAAGGTAAAAGCAACGCTGGAAAGCTTCCGGGAGCAGTGGCCGGACAGAGAAATCCATGCATTCCTGGAATTACATACCTATAGCAGCCTGAACAGGGAATTCATTCCGCAGTACAGGCATTCGATGGACGCCGCAGATGAAGCGGTCGTTTTTTATGACCCCCAGGTAGTATCGTTCAAGAAATTACCAGCCCTGGACAGGGATTTTGTCAGGGAATGTTTCGGCAATGAAAAAGTAAATGTGCTGAATAGCCGGCAGCAACTGCTGGAAATGATGACCCGCACCAGGCGTACAGGCATCATCCTGTTCATGTCGTCCGGATCATTTTCAGGACTAAACCTGCGTGAGATTGCCAGCGATATTACGGAGCCACCGGCAGCACCTCATTCCGGGGAATAACACACACCGTTTGTTTCGCGGACCGGTGCGGTCCCCCCGGAAAAAGAAAAGCAGCGTTCTTTTAATAGCAGAAAATTAGTATTAACCTTCATGAAAGTGGTATACTTTTGAAGTGAAACAGTGGTATGGTTTTCTTTAGAAATCAAGTGAAGGAAACAAGGGAAAAATGATCTTTTGCCGTATCATTAAACCTGGTCCCGTAATCGTACCTATTCGGGTAATGGTTCATGGTAGAAAATAATCTCGGTCCCTGGTCTGAGTTTCCCAATGATTTCCTCTTTCTCTTGTTGCAACAATGGCTTATCCTCATCATAATAACTCGATACACCTGGCATTAAATGCAGCTTCATGGGCACCAGGTCGGTGGCATACAGCACATCATGGTCTCCGGCATCAAGCACCGGCACCAGCATGTGTTTCGTATGCCCGTGTGAGACCAGGAGCCGTATACCCGCCACATCCCAATCATCTGCCCATGTAAGGTCTCCTGCAAACTTCAGTAGTTTATGGAAGAAGGATCCCTGCTTACGGCTGTCCAGCGATTCAATATGAGCGAGCTGCTCCCTGCTGACCATGTATCTTGCATTTGGAAAGGCCTTTATGATACCCCCCGGGATCCTTTTAAAAGCCCCGCTTCCATGATCGAAATGAAGGTGGGTAAATACCACGTCGGTGACCTGGTCCATCGCGTACCCTGACAAACGTATGGTGTCTTCCAGGCACATGTCCATGACCAGGTCATATTCCTCTGCCAGGGAACGTGACAGGAATGTGGCACACCCGGGATCAAAACATACGATTCGGTCACCGGTATCGACAATCAGGCCATTCATTGCGATCCTGGTCTTACCGCCGGTATCCGTGCTGTAATGCCTGCCGATCACTGCTTCGGGAATCCCCTGGATCATTTCCAGTGCATTTACCCTGATCGTGCCCAGGTTGAGTTGTTTGAAATTCACGTGCAGGTTTTTTATTAAAACACAACGGGTTTGCTGCCATGTCAGTTGTGCTGACAATTTAGGAATAATAATCTTTAAGTTAATAAAGTGACATGGTGATCGTATGTCATCCCTCCCCGTTTACATCCTGAGGAAGAACAGGGAATCAAAGATGATTGTTATATTTACGGCGACAGAAAACAAATCACTTTTTTACTATTGTAGCCTGATAAACATCAATTATGAAAAGTATTTACAAGATCCTGCTCCTTCTGTCAGGTAGCGTATTATTACTATTCCTGGCTTCTGTACTTTTTGAAATCCCGCGCGCTGCAGGGCCTTCACTGGTCGCATTTTTCGTCCTGCTGGCTTTCGGGATCAGGGGACACAAATTTTTCAGGGGGTTTTCATATACAGTCATGATCTTTTCTGCTGTGGCCATCGCCATGTTCTATCCCGGGCTGTTCCTGAAGTGGGGAGATTTTGAGCTGAAGGCAACCATCGTGCCTTTGCTGCAGATCATTATGTTCGGCATGGGATCACAGATGAGTTACCGCGATTTTGCCAACGTAGTGAAGATGCCGGGAGGGGTACTGATCGGACTGTCGCTCCAGTTCACCATCATGCCCGTCGTGGGATTTACCATCGCAACAGCATTTGGCTTCCCGCCGGAGATAGCAGCCGGAATCATTTTGGTGGGGTCCTCTCCCAGCGGGTTGGCTTCGAATGTCATGTCATTTATTGCCAAAGCCAACCTCGCACTGTCTGTTACACTTACCGCATTCGCTACCATCCTGGCACCATTGCTGACTCCGTCGCTCATGAAACTGTTTGCCGGTCAGTTTGTACCCATCGATTTCTGGTCCATGATGCTCAGTATTATTAATATTGTCATCCTGCCGATCGTTGCCGGGCTCATGTTCAACGCCATTGCCTATGGAAAGGACGGGAAGAAAGGGATCATCATACAGGTGGTTGTCTACGGACTGATAATCGCCGGCAAGAATGTAATCTTTTATTTTACAGCAGCTGAAACCATGAATGAGACGGTGATCAGGTTACTCAAGGACCTGGCCTGGTTCCTGCTGTTGCCGGTGGCGCTTGGAATCTCGTTCAAGTCCATTGCAAAGGGCAGCAAGGAATACCTCGACAAAGCCCTTGCATTCATCTCCATGACAGGAATTGGTGTGATCATCGTCGTGATCACTGCGGCCGGCCGGGACAGCCTCCTGGATATCGGTTTGCTGCTGATCCTTGCCTGCCTGCTGCACAATTTCACCGGCTATACCCTCGGATACTGGATTTGCAGGTTATTCAGAATGGATGAAAAATCGTGCCGTACCATCGCACTTGAAGTGGGAATGCAGAATGGCGGACTGGCATCGGGCATCGCACTGGAAATGGGAAGAGTGGCCACCGTCGGGTTGGCCCCGGCCGTATTTGGCCCCATGATGAACATTACCGGTTCATCGCTTGCTACATTCTGGAGAGACAGAACAAAAAAGCAGGATCCTGGCACATAGTATCCGGGGATTACGGGATACTCCGTACGCCAGAACAACAGTTAATCATCAACCGGAACGAATTGAAACGTCTGCATCCCTTGATGAAAAGCGAATAAAGCTCCCGGAGAAATAAAAATGTTTAACTGATTAAATCATAAGGTTTAAAAGAGTATTTTCCATGAAAAAAATAGAGAACATACAGCTCGAATTCCTGAAGCTGAGCGACTACAATGATCTGAAAGAGGCCATGATAGAGGCATATGAAAACATGCCCAATGCCTACTGGAAAGAACATCATATTGAGCTGTTGACCAGTAAATTTCCCGCCGGTCAGGTAGTGATCAGGATCAACGGTGAATTTGCCGGATGTGCCCTGTCCATTATCCTTGATTACAGCAAGTTCGACAGCAAGCATTCCTACCGTGAGATCACTGGTGATTTTAAATTCGGCACCCATGATCCGGAAGGGGACTACCTGTACGGGATCGATATTTTTATACGTCCGAAATTCAGGGGACTGCGACTGGGAAGGCGGTTATATGACTACAGGAAGGAATTGTGTGAAAGGGAAAACCTGAAAGGCATCATTTTCGGGGGACGCATTCCCAACTACCATAAATATGCCGAAGACCTCTCCCCCAAAGAGTACATTCAGAAAGTGCGCGTGAAGGAGATACACGACCCCGTGCTGGATTTCCAGTTGTCCAATGATTTTCATCCTGCAAAAGTCATCACAGGCTACCTGGAAGGTGACAAGGAATCCAATGAATATGCTGTGTTGCTGGAATGGAACAATATCTATTATGAGAAACCGCATAAAAAGGCATCTGTCGTCAAAAAGATCATCAGGCTGGGACTGATCCAGTGGCAGATGCGTCCCTACAAAAATACCGAAGAGCTGATGCAGCAGGCCGAATTTTTCGTGGATGCAGTGTCGGGTTACCGCTCAGATTTCGCTTTGTTCCCCGAGTTTTTCAACGCGCCGCTCATGGCAGAGAACAACCACCTGCAGGAATCGGAGGCCATCAGGGAGCTGGCGAAGCATACCGACACACTGGTGAAGAAATTCGCAGAGCTGGCCATCTCCTACAACATCAATATCATCACGGGAAGCATGCCTGAAGTGATCGACGGGAAACTGTTCAACGCAGGATACCTGTGTAAGCGGGACGGATCCATTGAACGCTTCGAGAAACTGCATGTAACCCCGGATGAAGCAAAGGTCTGGGGACTCCAGGGAGGCAGCGAGGTCAGATCATTTGACACGGACTGTGGCAAAATCGGTATCCTGATCTGCTATGACATTGAATTCCCTGAAGTCAGCCGGCTGCTGGCCCACGAGGGAGTGGACATCCTGTTTGTCCCCTTCCTGACGGATACCCAGAATGGTTATACACGGGTCAGGAGCTGTGCACGTGCACGTGCCATCGAGAACGAGTGTTATGTGGCCATCGCGGGCAGTGTCGGCAACCTTCCGAAGGTACACAACATGGACATACAATACGCACAGTCGATGGTATTCACCCCCTGTGATTTCCCCTTCCCTGCCAACGGCATCAAGGCTGAAGCCACGCCCAATACGGAAATGATCCTGATTGCTGATGTGGACATTGACCTGCTCAGGGAGTTGCATGAATTTGGCGCGGTACGAAACCTGAAGGATCGCCGGAATGATCTGTATGATTTAAGAAAGCTTTAGGTCAATCAGCCTGGCATACTGGATACATCAAGATTGCTAACGTTTTCTTATATGTGAGCGCTTGAATCCTGAAGCATTGAGGTGAACGTCAGTATTGGGATCATAGGATTCGTCATCCGTATAGATGATCTCACCTATCTCATTTTGCCAGCGGTGCTGCCAGTGATTATTACCAACTTCCACTTCATTGGTATGGGGATTGATGTATTCCTCCTGCTCAGTGAAAAAAAGATACATGTCGTTTTGAATTTCTGAATTCATCTTCTGCTGTGCCTCCTGAATATCCCGGTCAATTTGCTGCACCTGGGATTGAACCCTGAGCATTGTATTGGCACGTACCTGCTGACCTTCAATTTCCTTCATCAGCCATTTCTGATCTATCCTGATCGACCTGTGTACTGTTTCAATCACGGGCAACCAGTCTTTTAATGTTCCTTCTGGAGCCCTGGCGAACAACGTGCTTTTGTTGCCCCACATTCCTGCCCCCATAGCGCCCCAGTCTTCAAGTACCGTAATAAACAGTTCTTCATAAGTTTTCCCCTCTTCTGAATAACGCAGGTTGACCTGGGCTGCGGCATAGGTTAATGGAAATCCGGGTATGATCTTTTGCGTAAAACTGCTATGTGCCGAAGCAAGCCCCTTCAGTAATTTTTTGTCAGTTACCCCAACATTCTGCGCCTGGGGATGCGCATATGGAAATGCAACCTTAAGGATGAAATCAAAGGGGTCCATTTTATACAATACGGTCATTCCATTATTATTACTTCCCTGGGGAAACATAGCCGCAGCAGGTGTTCCCCGCATATCTATAAACAGATTATCAGGAAGCCATCTGATCATGACATCTGCCGATGGATTGTTGAAAACCGCGAAGTCATTCTTTGCAGCAATTGACTGCGCTGCGCCACCTTGCATTGTCGGGTTAACCCGATAGACTCCGCCCATCGTCTGCCACCCTTTTGGCACAAGCAGCTCAAAAGCTCCTTCATTGGGCTCAGGTACCTTCCGGAAGTAAAGCACTTCTGAAGTTTTCTGCTGACCTGCAACCGGAATGATGAGCAATTCCAGGGTCAGAAGGAAAAGTATTCCACGTATTGTTTTCATGCTACTGAGATTGTTGGGATTTATATCAGGATTCCCATCCCGGGAATCAATCTTATTGCTCAATTATTCAATGGAAGCTTCTCTCAGTTATGATGTTAACAATTTATATAAATTTTCAAATTTTCCCTAATAAATCTCATGTAAAATCGATTTGGAATCCCGCCCTGTCGATCCGGGCTGACACCCCTCCCGAAAAGTATAAACAACCAGGAAAGCAAACAAACATGAACAACAGCCGGGTGAATTCACATTAACGGTTGCGCTCAATAAAGTTTATCACTTCTGAAGCAAACAGTCCTGGCTCCGTATCGTGCGGGTGATGGATGGAATGTTCAAATACAACAAGTTTCTTATCCGATGAAGAAATGCGCCGAAAGGCATCTTCCGCGAGTACCGGCGGAACACTCACATCATATTTACCGTGCAGGTACAAAACAGGAAGTGATAGTCCCGATAGCCGGCTTGTGAGGGAATAATCCTGTTCAATGGCAGTATTCACGGGTTGATTAAAAAAAGCGGAAACCAGCCATGTTACGGGATTGTTGTCAAAAACGGCCCTGTATATTTTTTCCCCGGAAACCGAAGGTGCAACCACGCCGCTTTCCAGCAGGAGTGACATTGTACGCTGGGCATATTGCAGGGTAGGTTGGTAGTCATCATCCGACAGAGAATCAAGCAGCATCACATCCTTCTTAAGCGTTTCCCAGTCGGCCGACTGATTTCCAAGGCCGATCTGCTCATCGGCTATTGAAAGCATTAAGCCTCGTCTTGACCGGGAACCAAAGGGTACATCATGAAGGGCATCCACTGCGATCCATCCCCTGAATGCTTCCTGGTTGTCCCCGTCAAGTAAGACCGTATTTCCAAGCAATCCACCCCAACTGTGTCCCATAAGGAATATTGAGATGTCTTCACCATATTTTTCTTTGAGAACAGCAACAAGTGCCATCACATCAGAAGCCATTAAGCCAATCAGGTCACCGGGTTTTTCGTATTTTCCCTGGGACATTCCCTGTGCGCGCTGGTCCCAGTAAACTACAACATAGCGTTCTTCCAGTTCGCTGGTAAATGCCCCATCGCGGAATGCCAGCCCGTAACTTCCGGCTCCGTGAAGGACCAGCAGGAAAGTATTGCCTTCACTGTTTCCATGCACATACGCGGGCATATCTGCTCCTTCATGCCTGATGTGAATAACTTCGTCGATGGTGTTCCCGTCTGCTCGTTCACAGGAGGAAAAAAGGATGCCCGTTAAGATGCCAAGAATCAGGTATTGAAAGTACGCTTTCATAGCTTTCCTCCTTTCGCAGCAAAACGCAATCCGATTTGAATATGGATAAGTGGCATCAGGTAAGTATTATAGGGAATAAGTGTAATGACCTGTATTCTGCCAAATATTTCACTATGGTGCGTACCGGCCAGTTTCCTTCCAATATCGAATCCGGCTCCCGGGGAATAAAAAAAATTACCCGGGAGGAAGACTTTTCCAACCTCATCAACCCTGACAAGGTATGTCTCAGTGAGGAACGACCGGTAAATACCAGCCGGTGAAAGATCGAAAGTGAAAACAACCCTGCCTCCTGGTTTTCGAAAGCCGAATCCGGCATTGCCATACAATGCCCCATGGCTCCCTGGATCCAGGTAAAACCCGGTATTTGCCCTCCAGAGCATCTCGAGTGAATTGCTTTTCCCCGCTGATGGATTATCCTTACGACCCAGGATCCTGTTATAGGCAAAGTCTGCGCCAGGATTCCAGATGTTATTTCCGGAGTATGCTATGGAATAAAAGATTTGTTTGTTGGTGTGTAACTCCTGGGCCTCTGAACGACTTGACTGTGAAAGAAATACAAACAGCACCAGCAACAGGTAATGCAATTTATTCAGTCTGGCCAGGTGATAAAGAAAGTTTACCAATATACACAAGTTAAATTCTGAAGAAACTGATTTCAATTGGATTAACCACACAGGCAGGCTGAATGTTCACCAGCCCCAGCATTCAGGAAATTTTCTGCGGTTTTTATTTGTAAAAATAAAATGATTTTTTACTTTTGCACTCCAAATCTTCGTGATTTGGATATTGGTCCGTTCGTCTAGGGGTTAGGACGCCAGGTTTTCATCCTGGTAACAGGGGTTCGATTCCCCTACGGACTACAAAAAACACCTCGGAAACTCACTGTTTTCGGGGTGTTTTGTTTTTGACTATTCCTGAATTGCACTCCAAAACCGTCATTTCATTTTTTCTCATCTATGGAAAACATCTAAATAGATATTGCAAATCATATAAACTGTAATAGTAAGTAGATGATCTCACAATCGGGATTTTTTTACTCACCATTTACCGCTTCAGCATAGTTACCATCCTCTTCGATCCCTGCAAGCTTATAAATACTCCATGATCCCGCCCGACAACTGCAGCAGGGAAATCTCCGCAAGCTTGATCTGGTATTTGACTGAAATCAGCCGCTCCTCTGCATCGAGCAGACTCTTCTGGACCTCCCGCAGTTCGAGCCCGGCCAGGCTGCCGAGCTTATACCGCTCCAATGCGATCTCCAGGTTTTCCTGGGCCACTTCCAGGTTCTGTTCCTCAAGACGCATCAGCCGGATGTTGTTCTCGTAGGCATAATAGATCGTGAGCAGGTCGGCCTTTACCGCTTGTTCCAGTTCTTCGTAGCGAATCTCACTGCTTTCAATGCCGATCCTGGCATTGCTCTGCTCCCGCTTCCTGTTGAACCCGTCGAAAATATCCATCCCGAGCGTAAGTCCGTAATTCAGACCATGGGTCTGCTGGTTCAGTAGGTCACCGGCGCCATAACCGTTGTAGTTGTATCCGTAACCCGACGTGAATGTAAGGTAAGGGTATGCTCCCGATTTAATGACCTTGTAATCCAGTTCGGAAATGATCCTGCTTTTGGAGGCAATCTGCAGGCTGGTATTGTTTTCCATGGCCAGCGACAGGAGTGCATCATAACCCAGGGTCGTATCGATGGTAATCCGGTCATCCCGCAGGACGAATGTTTCACCCGGGTCATCTGCAGCCATCAGTTCATTCAACCTGATCTGTGATGAGCGGAGAACCTCATTCTGTCGGGCCAGCCGCGAACTGTCGGCATTCAGGTAAACAATCGACTGCAGGAGCTGCATCCGGGATGCCGAGCCCAGGATGTACCGCTGATCATCAATACGCACACGCTCCCGCGACAGCATCACGGCGTAGGCCAGGTTATCGTAAAGTGTCATTTGCTGCAGGTAATAATTGTACTCTGCGACAATGCCTGCAACCAGGTTTTCAATGGCCATCTGGGTTCTGAGTCCTTCAAGCTCCGCCTGCTCTCCAAGCTTCCGGTACCTGGTTTGCACTTCGAATCCGTTAAAAATTGTCATTCCCAGGTTCAATGCAGCCGATCCTGTAGTATTATGTACGTTCGCTGCAGAGGCGGCACTGCCATCACTATACTGCTGGCTGGTGCTATTCAGTGTGCCCCCAAACCGGTTGGTTGCTGTGACAACCGGCAGCATGCCCGCATTGCCTTTTGTGAAGTTATTTGTAGCAACATTTTCGGTGTTGCGCACGACACGCAGATCAAAATTACGCTCCAGGCCCGCCTGGATACACTGACCCAAATCAACCACCTCCTGTGCAGTAGTACCGCCAGCCATAAAAATAACAAGGACAAGTACAGCAAAACACCTACCGGTCCCCGGTGGTCTCAGCTTGAATGGAATGATCGGTTTCATTTGCAGGTTTTTTCGATTCGCTGGAAATTAAAAGATAAATCGCAGGCACAACATACAGGGTCAGTAAGGTCGAAAGCGTGAGTCCACCGACAACCGCAACCCCCATTGCTACGCGGCTCTGGGCTCCTTCTCCCCATCCCAGTGCCAGGGGCAATACTCCCAGGATCGTGGAAAGGCTGGTCATCAGGATCGGCCTGAACCGTGCTGCGGCCGAGAACCGGATCGCATCAGCTTTGGT
>Ga0180435_10000231_pt1 | contig 57650 bp, 48 predicted proteins | sample SS_ome_3_FD_132467 | JGI IMG/M metagenome (GOLD analysis project Ga0180435, IMG submission 132467) | Hypersaline lake sediment archaeal communities from the Salton Sea, California, USA - SS_3_S_1 metaG | ecosystem: Environmental > Aquatic > Non-marine Saline and Alkaline > Hypersaline >... | reverse complement strand
GTGGAGGTTGGCCGCCTCAAGAATGAAGCTTTCAAGAAGGTAGTCAACGAGGTGGTCGGCATACTGAACGGATGAAACCAGATGTCGGCAAATGATGCGAGCCCACAGCAACATCGTTTTCGATCTGGCCATCAGTCTTGAGATATGATCATGCTCTCCTCCACACATTCAGAAACGCATATCACCATTTCCATTTGTACGCCTGAAAACGCTTACCCCCGTCTTTACGACGCAATACTTTCCACAAAGTATTTCGATGACGAGTCTGAACTGGCTTATTACGGCTACAGATACTACTCGCTGTCCGGAGTTGGGGAGATGGATTAGCAGGGGAAAGCGCCGGGAGACTGGCATGGAACAGGAGGTGAAAGTCCGCCACAGTGAAGGCCCAGCAAGCCACACTGACCCCGAGCTATGCGTCGGCGACTGGTAACAGCGCGGCGAAGCGTTAGCAGGGGAACCGCAGGGGAGGTATTGAGCTCCGAAATAGCCACACGATTGGGGTGCCGACCGAGTCTCTAGAAGGGAAGGCAACACGCTCCGCAACGGTACGCGAGTTGCGGGGGAGACCCCACGGAGTCTGAACTAGACCCTCATCATGCGGGAAGTTGCATGCACGGGAACCGGGAGAGCCCGCGAGTGACTGGCGGGGGCCACCGCCAGTCCGGGCCGGGGAGGGCGAACCGAAAGCCGGCCACGAACACGGACGGGCAGTCAGACCGGGTAGTAGTACCAGAGAAGGCGGCGAACAATGTGACAGCACCGGGAAACCGGGAAGGGAACGGAGGAGCCGCTGGAGGGAAGGACCCGGGCCAAGGGGAATCCGAATGAGACCAACAGATGCCGCACACAGAGGCGGGAAGTCGGGGAACCCGGCAGACGATCTGTCACAAGGACTCAGGCGGATACGGGAAGCAGCAAGAAGGGACAAAACCGTCCGGTTCAGTTCCCTTCTGCACCATCTGGACGTGGACCTGCTACGAGCGAGTTACCGGAAGCTAAACCCGAAAGCGACGCCGGGAGTCGACGGGGTGACCTGGGCGGACTACGGTGAAGGGCTGGAAGAACGGCTGAAGGACTTGCACAGACGGGTACACCGAGGAGCCTACCGGGCGAAACCGGCCAGACGTGGCTATATACCCAAAGAGGGAGGCGAAAGCCGTCCACTGGGGATAGCGGCCTTTGAGGACAAGCTTGTCCAGCAAGGCATCGTCTGGATACTGGAGCAAATCTACGAGGAGGATTTCCTCAACTTCAGTTACGGGTTTCGGCCGAAGCGGTCGCCACACAACGCGCTGGACGCATTGTACATGGGGATCAAGGTGCGGAAGATCAACTGGATTCTAGACGCCGATGTCCGCAAGTTCTTGGAGACATCTTCATACTACGTTCCTTCTGATGGAGTGGCGTCAAAGAGGTCCGGTTGGCTGTCTACCACCTTGATGCGGAGGCCTTTACGTCTGCCATGAGTGACATGCACAGCTTCCAGTTCTCCGCGCTTTACACGCTGCAACACTGTTTGGCGGGTTACGCCGAGGAGCTTTGTGGCTTCAATCATCGGAACATAGCCCTCCGGCGTCGTCTCTACGAAGTGAGCCTCGACGGCATCATTCATGCGGATACGCCAGGGAGCGCCGGGAGTAACCTGTTCGCCGGCGATGAAACCTTCCTGGATCCAGCGATGGACGGTGGAGGGGACAACGCCGAGGATATTTGCGGCCTTTTCGACCGTAACGGGTTCACCTTCGGGTGGCGTCTTGGATCGTCTGAAGCCTGGGATCTTCCAGTTCTGTTGTGTCGAAGGTTGGCGACCCGCGTGGCCGTGAAGGGAAGTCCGTAGGCTGTCTTGCGGCCCTGACGATTCAGTATGCCTGCGGTTTTGGCGTCCGGGTAAAAGGCTGCGAGGCGGCGCACAAGATCAATGGTCTCCTCATCGGTCCGTACGACCGTTTCCCTGGGATGCCAAAGCGCCACATCTATTTCGGTGAACATGCCGCCACGCCATCGCAGCGTCAAATGCGCTTGGGCCGCTTCGCGGTCCACGGCGATGTTGACTTCCTCAAGAAGGCAGCGCAGCAACTCTTTGCGATCGCGGTCTGTGGTAGTGGGCGCATCCCATGCACGGTTCAGATCAGCGCCCAGCTGATGAATGCTTTGACGTTGGGCATCTGTCAGTTGAAGGGGCCGTTGCTGTTCTCGCCGCGAAAGTTCGGCTTCAGCCGTAGCCATCTTGTCGAGCTGCTTCTCCCACTCGGCCTCCAGCGTTCGCGCCACAAGGCGGTTCTCGGGTTCCACAGCACGGTAGCGTCGTTCCGCTCGCTCGGCATTATAGCGTGCCTGTTCAACCTGAAGGCGCCACTGAGCGATGGCGCTGTCGTGTTCGGTTTCGATCAGTGCCTCTGCCTGGATGGCCGCTTCCACGCCTGCGGGAGCTACTGTTTCGAGGAAGACTTTGCTGACGGCCTGATCAATACGCGCTCCACCGACCCGCATGCACCACTGTCCTCTTCCGTTGGCGATGTTGCTGCTCGGGCAGTAATAGCCCGGCGTGGAGTTGCGGCCTTGATAGTAGACGTTCAGTTTTCTTCCGCAAGCACCGCAGGTGGCGATGCCTTGCAGCAAGGCTGTTCCCTCGCGAATCGCTCCGCCGGCTTGATGGCGTCGGGGGTGCGTGTTCTGTTTGATGCGAGCCAAGTTCATCTCGTAGGTGTTCCAGTCGATGAATCCCACGTGGTGCTCCTTGATCAGCACGGCCCACTGATCCTGAGGCAGTTTACGCGATCGCTTTCTGAGCCGGCCGCTTTCATCGACATAGCATTCCTGGCGAGTCTTACCATAGGTGTAGGCTCCTGCATAGACCGGGTTGGTCAGAATGTGATGAATCGCCGTATAGGTGGGGGTCACCCAGCGGAGTTCGTCGATGCCGATGGTCTGGAGTGGAAACGAGAGCCCCTCGTTACGAAACCACAGCCAAACCTGCCGGGCCGATCCGACCTCCTGGAATTTTTCGAAGACGGTTCGGATGGCTCCGGTAACGGCCTCGTCTGGGTGCAGCAACACCTCCCCATCCGCCTCACCCCACACGAAACCAACAGGAAGCCCGCGGCGCAGCTCGCCGCGCGCGGCCTTGTTGCGGATGCCGCCGTCAAGACGTGCGCGAATAACATGCAGTTCTGCTTCGGCCATCGTGCCCTTCAACCCCAGAAGAAGTCGATCGTTGAACAGCCCGGCATGGTAGAGGCCGTCTTCGTCCCCGATCAGCGTGTCGGTGACCCCACACAGGTCGAGCAGTCGATACCAATCGGCATTATTGCGAGCCACGCGCGAGACCTCGACCGAGAGGATCAAGCCGACCTGTCCCAGAGCAACATCGGCTGTCATTTTTGTGAACCCATCGCGGTCTACGTTGCCAGAACCGGAACGGGCCAGGTCCTCGTCAATGACCGTGACGTTCTCCTTCTGCCAGCCAAGATCGACGGCGCGATCGACAAGCTTGTACTGTCGACGCGTGGACTCCCGGTTGTGCTGGACCTGTGTAGCGGTGGACTGGCGCACATATACATAGGCTTGACGGTCCAGGTGAGTGGACTTGATCTTCCCATTACTGCTCATGGCGTGCCTCCGGAGTCTCGGGGATTAACTCTGGGCAAACGGTCTTCGCGATCAAGAGCGCCAGTCGCGCAATCGTCGCGGCTTGATCCTCGATACTCAGGCTTTCCCAGCGGCTCTGTTCGTAGGGGGCTTGGCTCTCTGCGGGCCAGAAGTCCAGTTGGTATTTCATCGTGGCGATCCTCCTGCTTTCGCAGGAGAGCGTCCACGACCCTACGGGCATGCAGCAAGTCCCAAACCGAACCGATCAGCCGCGAAGCGCGCGTGGTCCCATCATCCCGTGTATCGGCCCCGTTGAGGTCCGTCCATGCGGCCGGAATCAACGATTTCGTTCCATCCGGCAACTCCAAAGTCAGGAGATACGAGCCATTCCGATGCAAATGACCAAGAACGCGCAGAGCCTTTCCTTCCATGGGATGGTGGCTGCGCAGAACTGTAACCGTGGCCGGCAGGTCGCGGATGTGGGTAGTGTGTCGTGAAGTTCTTCGACAGCGTCCGGCATGACTGGGCGGTTAAGTTCGTGGAGCACCGGGTATCGGACAAACGGGTAATCCGACTGATCAAGAAGTGGTTGAAAGCCGGAGTGACCGAGGACGGGAAGTGGACCGGCACGGCGGAAGGCACGCCGCAAGGTGCAGTAGTATCGCCCTTGTTGGCGAATATCTACCTACACTACGTGCTGGACCTGTGGGTGAGAAGATGGCGCAAGTGCAGCGCACATGGAGACATGATCTTGGTGCGCTACGCCGACGATGTGGTATTCGGGTTTCAGTACGAGAACGATGCCCGGACGTTCCAGAGGGAATTGAAGGAACGACTGGCAAAGTTCGGACTGAGCCTGAACGAGGGGAAGACGCGGCTGATAGAGTTCGGAAGGTACGCAGCGGAAAGACGGGCGGAGCGCGGCGAGAAGAAACCGGAAACATTCGACTTCCTCGGCTTCACACACATTAGTGTGGGCGAAGCCGACGGAACGGCCGGTTCATCTTGAAGCGGAAGACTTCCCGGAAGCGACTGCATGCCAAGATGAAGGATATTCGCCGCAAGCTTCTGTGGCATCGCCACAAGCCTATCTCCGAACAAGGGACATGGCTAAGGCTGGTGCTGCAAGGGTACTTCAACTATCATGGAATACCAGGCAACGGCCCCGCGCTGAAAGCGATCCGCAGCGACACGGGCCGAGCGTGGCTCAGGGCGCTACAGCGTCGTGGCCAGCGTGACAAGGCCAACTGGTCTTTCATGAAGGAGCTGATGGCACAATGGTTGCCGCCCGTACGCATCGTGCATCCATACCCAGACGAGCGCCTCGCCGTTTAGACCCAAGGCAGGAGCCGTATGAGCTAAAGGTTCACGTACGGATCTGTGCGGGGGGCGCCCGGCAACGGGCGTCCCTACCGCGATATCCGATTGGGGAGAACGGTGGTCCAAATGTGTTCGCTTTTGTACAAAATAATCCGATCGGGTGGCATGATGCTCTTGGACTTACCTTCGATAGATACACATGCCCTACCGCCCCCGCGGAACCGACTCGCGATCCCGGGTGGTCACAGGTCGTACACGCGGGCCGGGCGGGTAAAGAGCAGACGCAGGGAGATGGCCGAAGAAGGAACCGCGAGAATGCGGGCGAGGGCGCGCCGGTACAGTGAGAGCTGCGGCCGGTACCCCTCGGCGGTTTTCTCGATCTGCGACTCGGTTTCGACGCGGTTGCTCTTGTAGTCCAGGATTTCGGCGCGTGTGACGCAGCCGCCGGCATCGCGGTGAATGATAACCCTGTCGAAGGCGCCGGAAATCCACTCGCCGTCGCCGAGGACGATCTCGAACCGCTTCTCTCTCCAGAGTTCGGCGCGGCCCTCAGGGCGCGATAGGGCTTTGCGGACCTCGGCACTCTCCAGGGCTTCGGCGAACTGCCGGGACACATCGCGCTCGACATCGGGCGAGACGTCCGCGGCTTTCCGCCAGTTGCGCAGTATCTCCGAGACGTCGGCTTCTTCAATCCAGGCGATCTGTTCGAAGAGGTGGTGAATCGCACTGCCGAAATCCAGCACGTCCCGGTTTTCACGCGAGAAGAGGGCGGCAGCCGGACGCACGACCGCTTCCTGAGCCGAAGGCTCAACAAGCATCAGGCGTTTGCGCGACGACTTGAGTTCGGCATAGTTCTCCGGCGGCGTCCCCGCAAGCGGCGGTTCGGCCGCGGGAGCGGGGCGCGGGCCGAGACGCCTGTACCAGTCGCTTTGGCCCCGCTCGAAAAGCACGGTGAAAGTGTCGCCGCCCAGTTCGCGCGCCGGGCCCGCAGCCGGTTTCGGGTCGTCCAGCAGGCGTTGCTTGACGAAAGCAGCCGGTGTCACGGCACGGGAGCCCGGTCCCGGATAGCTCGTGACGAGATAGAGCCCGCGCTTGGCCCGGGTCATGGCGACGTAGAGAACGCAGAGATCGTCCATGCAAGCGTCCTGGTCCGCCGCGCGCATGAGCTCGGCCAGCACGGGGTCGACTCCGGCAACCGCGCGGCGCGGCATCTTCAGGGTCCAGCGCGGACGGTCGGACGCCGTATCGCGGCACGTCGCGAAGTCGAGCGAGCCGGCCGACGACATGCTGCGGCCGTTCATCAGGTCCGGCAGGATCACCAGGTCGAAACCCAGGCCCTTGGCCTGGTGAATCGTCATTACCCGCACCCCGTTCCCCGCGCCGATGTCCTTTATCTGGTATCCTTCCACGAAGTCCGGGAATGCCGCGGGGTCGCGGCTTTCCGAAGCATCGAATTCCGCGGCTGCGTTGCAGAGATCTTCCAGGCGTACCTGTCCGAACCCATCCAGCGGCGATGCCTCGTCAAGTTTCCTGCCCCAGGCGCGGACAAAGGACTGGAATCCCGCGGTATGCATCTCGTGCAGCAGCTCCCCGGGTAACGCAGCGAATGTCAGACCTTGCTTATCGAATACGCCTTTCAGTGGGCTCATTTCCAGGTGGCGCCGGGCAAAAGTGTCTCCGGGATGCGCGGCGAAGCGGATCAGCGACAGCAACAGGGATACAACCGGATTGTCGACAATAGCGGCGGGCCCTTCGTGGGCGCAACTCAGGCCAGGGCATTCAAAGCGCAGGCGATCCACGAGGGCCTTGCCGGCCGCGTTGCTGCGTACCAGGACCGCCGTGGAGAGACCTTTCTCCAGCGGGCGGATTTCGCGCAGCAGGCAGGCGACCGCGTGGTAGCGATCGTCAGGTCCCGGTTTGGTTTCGCCGTCGGCATGGCATGGCTCGATTATGGCCGCGTAACCTTCCGACGGCGCCTTGTCCGGTTCGCAACGATGCTGCTGCCAGCCCTCCCGCCAGCGGCTCACCGCGCCGGCAGGCAGCTCCGGATGTTCGAGATTGCCGAACACCTCGTTGACCGTCTCGATGACCGGCTGAGACGAACGGAAGGAAGTAGCCAGATGCCGCTGCTCGATGCGCCCGCCGTAGTCCCGCAGGATACGCCCGAACAGGCGCGCGTTGCCGCCCCTCCAGCCGTAGATGGCCTGTTTGACATCGCCCACGCAAAAGAAACTCCGGCTGCCGCTGTCGTCCTGCAAAGTCTCGTCAATCAGGTTGCTCAACACCGCCCACTGCAGATCGCTGGTATCCTGGAATTCATCCAGCAGCCAGTGGTCCAGCCGCGCGTCGAGGCGGTAATCGATATAGAGGCGGCCCTCCTGATCCGCTTCCCGGCTGAGCAGAGCGCCGCCGCTGCAACGATTTGATTTCGTCAGGAGATATTGGGCGTCGCTGAACGTGAGGCAGCCGGTGCGGCGCATGTTGGCGTCGTAGAGATGTTCGAAGCGGTCCAGCACGCGGAAGATTCCCAGGGTCCGCTGCAGGGCCGCTTTCAACTCGCACCGCATGACGTGCCGCATCAATTTCAGCGCCGCCCCCGCCTGCCGCGGGGTCAATTCGTACGCCTTGCGTCCGATCTTGATGCTGCCTTTCCCATCGCGCAGTGGGTCGGTTCCGGCGGCCAGCCGGCTAAACAGGTAATCGAGCGGCTTCGTCCATGGGGCGCCGGGCACGAAGTTCAAGACCGCGTCGATGAAGGCTTCCCATCGGTAGATAACGTCCCCCGGCAAGCCCGCGGACCGAAGGTCGCGGCGCAGTTCACCGGCTGCTGCTTCAAGTCCCTTCGCCGGTCTCATCCAGTCGCACCCGCCAGGCCAGATGATCTCCGGCTTTCCCCACGCGTTTGCGTCGGGCAGCATCCGGTAACGGAAACGATGCTCCTCTATGAACTTGTCGAGCCGATCCCCGACCGCCTTTTCTTCCTGCCCGAAGGTGGCCTGCTTGAAGGCTTCGAATAGCTGCCCGGCGGTCTTGCCGCGCGACCCTCCGGACAACGCCGAGTCAAGAACTTCACGCCGCAGGGCGCCGGCTTCGCTCCCCCCTTCATCGAAGACGTTGAAATCCACGGCCACGCCCAACTCGATCGGAAAAGCCCGCACGACCCCGACGATGAAGCTGTCCAGAGTGCCGATGTGCAGCCGGTTCAGATTCGACAGCAGCAGGCGCAGGATAGACAGAAAACCGGCCCGGTCAAGGCCGCGGCGCTCGATGCGTTGCGCGGTCAGTCGGGCCGCCTCTTCGTCCCGCGCCGCGCGGCAGAGATATTCGACTATGCCGTCGAATATCTCGCCGGCCGCCTTGCGTGAGAAGGTCAGGGCGCAGATGCGCTCGGGCTGAACTCCGTCGGCCATGAGGCCGATGAAGCGGTGGGCGAGCTGAAAAGTCTTGCCCGAGCCCGCCGAGGCGGAGATGGCAAGGTGCGGTTTTTCAGGGTTCCTGCTCACAGCTTCTCGAAACACTCCTCGGCGGGTCCCTGAAACAGGGACTCAAAGTCGTCGTACGCCGTCCGTTCCTCGGGCGGCCAGAAGACGCCTTGCTTTATTCTTTCGACCACGGCCGCGGCGCAGGACGTCGCGGATTCGAGCAATTCGTCGGTGAAGCCGTCCCAGGCGGTTACGCCGGTGTGGGTTACGGCCTTGGGCAGGTTGAAGTACGCAGGTTCGGACGGTCCCGCTGCGACCCCCTCGTTTTGCAGAAGCAGCAGGTAGAGCGGAAGCTGGAGATCGATCCAGCGCCGTTCCTTGCCCGCGACGGTCACCCTCGCGAAGCCCGGCGTGCCGCGCCGCGCCGCGGCAAGATGGGCCGCGGCCGGCGGAGATTCGGTGTCCGAAGTCTTGTAGTCGATCACACGCAGGCGACCGTCCGCGGAGTGGCGGTCGATCCGGTCGATCTTGCCGCGCAACCGGATGCCGCCCAGGTCGGTCTCGATCGTGATTTCGCTCTCGACTATTCTCCATCCCTCCCGCACCAGAACGGCCTGGACTTGCGCCGCCGCCGCAAGCCGCCGCCGCGCCGCGTCCAGGGAAATCAGGATTGGCAGGGACGGGTCGCGGCCGAAGCGCGCTTCGATCCAGGCATCGGCGCGCGCCGCAAAGAAATCGGAGAGAACGGATGGATCGTCGCATTCGCGCATGTGCTTGTCGCGGGCCATGGCTTCGAGAACGTGATGCACCATTGCGCCGAAATCGAGGGAATCCAGCCCGGTCTTGTCGTCACGGAGAGTCTCCATCCGCAGCGCATGCTTCAGGTAGAACCGGAACGGACAGACCAGGTAATCCCTGAGGGCGGTTACCGGGAGTTTGGCAGGGGGCATCTTCACGTCGGGCGGGCAGGCCGCGGCGTCCAGTTTAAAGCTGACGCTCGAAGGGTGTTGCACCCGTTCCGGCGGCGCCGGCGCGAAGAGCTTTGCGGCAACGGCCGGCAGTTCTTCGTCGGGGCACTGAAAAAACAGGCGCGAAGGTTTCAGGGGATCTCCCGCCGCGCCCGTCTTGCCCGCGATGAAACAGACGCGGCCGCCGGAACGGCGCGACTCGATCAGTTCGCGCATCAGGTACGCGTCCCTCGCGAAGCGCGCGGCGTCATCCCGCAGGCCGAGACGCCCGCGCAGACCGTCGGGCAGAAAGACGTCGCTCAGGCTGCCGCCGGGAACGGCGCCGTCGTTCATGCCGGTCACGATCAGGAAGGGCGCGTCGTTCCAGGGCAGTTCCAGCCAACCCTCGACGTCCATGACGGCCTGCCGCGGTTCCGGACGGTAGCTTTGTTCAGACAGGCGCCGCATGAGAAGGGTCGCCGCGTCCTCGTTGTTCAGGCCGAACGAAGCAAGGGGCTCGTCGCAATGCTCTCGGAGTGCCTCGTCGAGGCAGGCGGCCGCCCGCTCGAAGTCGCGATCCTCCGGGCGCGCCGTGTTGATTTCGCGTGTCGAGTAGACGTCGCGCAGGAATTCGCGCAGGGCGGCCTCCAGGCCCTTGGACGCGAGCGCAGCGCGGATGTCCGCCGTGAAGGACGCGGCCGTATTGAGATTCGGGTAGTCTGCGTGCCCGGCCGCAGCCCGCGAGGTCAAGTCGTGCAGATTCGCGGGCAGGTACAGGTTCTGCAAAGTGTCCAGCTCCGATAGCAGCGCGGCCGAAGAGCACTGCCGCGTCTTCTCAAGGCATGACAGGACATCGGGGTGTCTCAAGAAAGCGGAGACGTGAGAGTAGACCGGCTCCTTCAGGAGGTTGACGGTCTTCTCTATAAGTGCGTAGAGCGGGTGTTCGGCGAGCGGCTTGTCAGCCGGGTCGAAGACGGTCAACCCGCAATCTTCAAGCGCCCTGATAACGAAAGGGGCGACGGTTCCGTCGGGTACGCCCACTGCGATATCGGCCGGCCCGTAGTCGCGGCAAGAGACCCCTATCTCGTGCAATACGCGCCCGGCCTGCGCGGGGGGCGAAGCCGCCAGCACGATGTTCGAGTCCGCATCAGGAACGGCGAAGGGCGTGCGGGTCCAGTAATCCGGAACGGGACGTCCCCATCCGTCGAACGCTTCGGCCAGGGATTCATCGGCGTGCACCAGGACGGACACCTCGACTTCTCCGGCAAGTCGTTCGATCGCCCGCAGCGCGAGAGGCGAGGGATCCGGCACTGCAGCCATGACGATGCGTTCCACGCCTTCGGGCAGGCGGAGTTCGTCGGCGTTGCGTATCTCGGCGACACACGGATCCAGCCTGCCGAGCCTGTCCATGGCGGCAAGGTAATCCGCTTCGAGACGCACCAGATCGCGCCAGCGCTCCGGCTCGGGCAGTTTTTCGCCGCAGATCCGCGGCACATCCCGAATCAGGCATCCCGCATCGGACAGCGCCAGGCGGAGGTTCTGGAGCATTTCGCCGACGTGCAATGCCCAGTGGAAGTCGCGTGCCGGGGGAGGGGAGGGAAACAGGCCGGCGAGCCGCCGGATCGGGCAGCGCAGCAACACGTCGGTCCAGACGGCTTTGACCAGCGACGGCGCGGCCTCGCTTTCGGTCAGCGCGTTAATACGCAGCAGCACTCCGGGCGTGAAAACGTTGGCCGACAGCAGGGCGGTGTTGCGTTCGGCGCAGCGAACCGCCAGGGCTTCCCTCAGGCGGCGGCCGGCCTGTTGCGTCGGAACAAGCACGACGGTTGTTTCCAGGTCTACGGGGCCCGGTCCACAGTGGTCCAGGATATGGGAGCAGACCTTGTCGGTGAGTGGAGCGTCCCAGCCAAGGAAGTGCCGCAAGATCGCCATTTACATGCCTGTTTGCCGGCCCCAATGCCGGCCGGATACGCAAGCTAACTTATGCATCTTGCCGATCTTGATCAAGAATCATCAATTGATCTCTTGACAAAATATCGCCCGCCCGCCAGCATCAACCAGACTGGCGTGCGCATTTTTCGAACATGCGGGCTCGATTGTGCCGAGCTTGCGCGGCATCGGCAACGCCGCCGGAGGAGGTGGGAACTCATGATGAGATGTAAGAACGCCAAGCTTCGCGGCAAAGTATTGTCAACCTGTGTCGTGTGTTTCGTGTTGAGCGTGTGCATCGTTTTCCTAGCGGCGGCCGAAACGTCGGCGCAGGAGACTGCCGCGCCGGATGCCGGCGAATCCCTGACGGGGCGAAGCTTGGCGGAGTTGCTGGAATTACGGGTGACGTCCGTATCGAAGAAGTCGGAGACGGTTTCTGACGCTTCCGCGGCCGTTTTCGTGATTACGCGGGAGGACATCCGCCGGTCCGGAGCCACGAGTCTGCCCGACGTTATGCGCATGGCGCCGGGCGTTGAAGTGGCGCAGACGCACGACAACGACTGGTATGTTTCGATACGCGGGTTCAACGAGGAGTCGGAGAACAAGCTCCTGGTGCTGATAGACGGGCGGACGATCTACTCGCCGATCATGTCGGGGGTCTTCTGGTACGAGCAGGACATCGTGCTCGAAGATATCGAGCGCATCGAGGTCATCCGCGGCCCGGGCGCCTCGATGTGGGGTGCCAACGCGGTCAACGGCGTGATCAACATTATTACCAGGCACGCCAAAGATATGCAGGGCGGGATGCTCAGCGCCGCCGCCGGTACGTTCGACCGTGCGTTCGCGAGCGGACGTTACGGCTTCGAAATGGGCGATCACGGCTTCGGCGCGGTCTGGGTCAAGTATTTCGACAAGGACCAGCTCGACTCGGACCGAAACGCCGATCTGCTGATCCCCCGCGACTGGGAAAGCATCATGTTCGGCTTCCGCTACGACTGGGATCCCCCGACGCCCAGCGCCGTTACCGTTAACGGGGCGTGGCACGAAATTCAGGCGGACGACCGGTACTATCTGCACTACATGGGACCGCCTTACATTCAAGTCGCGGATTATCGTCGGCACGGAAACCTGTACCACGTGCTCGGACGCTACGCGTACCGGACATCGGAGACAAGCGAGTTTTCCGCACAGTTCTACGCTGACAGCGATCACAACGACTACGGCAACGCCGATCTGCGCTACAGTACCTACGACGCCGAAACCCAGTACCGATTTCCAGTCGGGGAACGTCACGACATTGTCTGCGGGGGGGGATACAGGCTGATAACCGATCGGCTTATACCCATACCAGGTGTCTCGGCCATGTTCTTCACACCGGTCAAGACGGATCTAGATTGGGTAAACTTCTTCGTCGAAGATGAGATCAGGCTGCTGCGAGACAAGTTAAGTCTCAAAGGGGGCTGCAAGTTCGAACATAACGATTATACCGGATGGGAAATTCAGCCCACGGCCCGTTTTCTGGTGCGGCCCGTGGATAACCATGTTCTGTGGTGTGCTGTCTCGCGCGCGGTGCGAACGCCTTCGCGCTACGACGCGGATACCAACGGGGGGGTCACCTATCCGCCGCCCACGCTGCCACCCCCCCTGAACCAGACGGGGCTTTTCGGGCGCATGGAGGCCGAGAAAGGCGAGGTCGATGCCGAGGAGATGATCGCTTATGAGCTTGGCTACAGATTGCAGCCTTCATCGCGATTCTGGTTTGACGCTGCCGCTTACTACAACGACTACGACAAGCTGATGGCTTTCGAGTCGTTGTCGGACGGGTTTGAGATTGAGGACGATCCTCCGCATTACGAAAGGAGGATTCGCCATAACAACGGCATGGAAGGGAGGAGTTTCGGCGGCGAAGCGGCCGCGGCGTTGAGCGTTTGCCCGAACTGGACTCTCATCGGCACGTACAGCTACCTGAATCTCGACCTGGACTTCAAGCCGGGATCTTCCGGCATAAGCAAGATCACCGTTGACGAAGGCAACAGCCCGGAACATCAGTTTTCGATCAGGTCGCTCTGGGACGTGACGCGCCGATGGGAGTGCGACGTGTGGCTCCGCTATGTCGACGAGCTGCCCAATATCGGCGTGGATTCGTATACGACGTTCGACGTCCGGCTGGCCTGGCAAATATCGAACGATCTTGAGTTCTCGGTCGTGGGAAGAAATCTGGCGGAGCAGTGGCACTATGAGTTTCGAGCCTACGAAGTGGAGCGTAGTGTACACGGCAAGTTGACCTGGCTCTTCTGATCCGCTCAAACCGGATTGTCGGCGCCGGGGGTTGTATCGAGGGAGCATCAGTTATGGGGATCCTGCGCCGGGCGCTCATCTTCGCGGTTCTGTCGGCGTCGGCTGCGCGCGTTGTTGACGCGCAGACGGACGGTACGCCGCCGGCTGAAGTCCCGGAATACCGCCTTAAAGCCGCCTTTCTCTACAGTTTTGCAAAATTCGTCGACTGGCCGGAGGGATCTCTTGGAGAACCGGGCGATCCGATTACGATCGGTATCTACGATCCCGTACCGTTTAAAGGTTTCATCAAAGACCTGCAGGACAGCAAGGCCAAGCAAAGGCCGGTGATCGTTCGTTACGGCCGGAAGGCTGCCGACTTCGAGGGCTGCCATATCGTATTTCTCAATGCGCCCGACGATCTGCTCATCAAGGCGCTCCTGAGGCATTTCAGGAATCGTCCGGTGTTGACCGTCGGAGAACGCAGCGGCTTTGCGCGATGGGGCGGCGTTGTCAACTTCAGGCTTCGCGAAGACCGGCTGCGCCTCGAGATTAACCGGACGGCCGCGGAAAGGGCGGGTCTGCGTCTCAGCGCGCAACTTCTGGAAGTGTCGGACCTGGTAGACGGAGAATTACCGTAGATGCGTAACTGGTTCCGAAATCTGCCGATCAAATGGAAACTCTCCGTTGTAAGCCTGGCGACAACCTGTTCCGCGCTGCTTGCCGCTTCAACGGCTTTCTTCATATACGACCAGCTTTCCTTCCGACGCCAGTATCTGCATCAGGCGGTGTCGCTGGCCAACGTGGTTGGCGCCAACAGCACCGCTGCGCTCACGTTCCGCGATGCCAAGGTGGCCGAGATGATATTGTCGACGCTTGGAACACAGCCGCATGTCATGTTTGGCGCGACTTACGACAAGGAAGATCGCGTTCTTGCGGTATTCCGACGCGACGATATACGGGATGATCTTCTTCCCTCAATGATCGTGCCGAGCGGGTATAACTGGTATATGGGACGCCTGTCAGTGTTCGTGCCGGTCGTGCTTGAGGGTGAGCGCATTGGAACGATCTTTGCCGCTTTCAGTATGCAGCCGGTTTACGCCCGTCTGGGGCGTTACTCCGCCGTGGTTTTTACTATTCTGGGAGTGTCGGTCCTGGTGGCTTGGGCTTTGGTGAACTACCTGCAGTCCTACGTTTCCCGGCCGATAATGCACCTGAAAGAGACTGCCGAAGAAATTACCGCGGCCGGAAATTTCGCCTTGCGCGCCCCGGGCGAGGGGCCGGACGAAATCGGTGCTCTGGTCTCGGGATTCAACGGTATGTTGGACCGCATTCAAGCAAGCGACGCCAAACTGCTGAAGTACCAGGAGCAATTGCGTTCCCTGGCGTCGGAGCTGACGCTGGCCGAAGAACGGGAGCGCCGCCGCATCGCCGGCGGTCTGCACGACTCGATCTCGCAGACACTGATGGCGGCGGCCATGAAGCTGAAGATACTGACGCTTGAGAACGACAAGACCGCCGCCGACAAACTTGTGGAGGAAACCGAGTCCCTGATTAACGCTTCCCTCACTGAGGCGCGTTCATTGACTTTCCAACTAAGTCCGCCGGCGCTTTACGAGTTCGGCCTGAAGGATGCCCTCGGCAGACTCTGTGAGCAAATGGCCGCCGAGTACGATATGAACATTGCTTTGGACGCCGGCGAATGCGACGCGCAGTTGACCGAAGACGTCAGCGTGCTCCTCTATCGCTCGGTGCGTGAACTGATCGTCAACGCCCACAAGCATGCCTCGGCCGAGCACGTAACGGTGAAGCTGGCGCTGAGGGACGGCCGCATCCGTATTGCGGTCGGCGACGACGGCGACGGTTTCGATCCGGAGGCGGTTGTGGCTGCCGAAGTCGCGGGCTTCGGGTTGTTCAGTATCCGTGAACGGCTCAGTAGTGCCGGCGGTGAAATGACCGTCGTATCGGCCGCGGGCATGGGCACAACGGTCATTCTCGATGCTCCCGCGGGACAGTCTTCAACCGCGGCAAACTCCGGCTAAGTACACGGTTTCATAAATACATCACAGTATTCACGAAATCGCGCACTAAGAATAAAACCGTGGACCTTGGCTGCAGGCCGTGATATACAGCCGCGGTTCGGGAGAAGACGGCGGCAGCGGTAAAAAGGTGGAATCATGCATCCCTTAGTCAATCATCTGGTTCAATTGCAGGAACTGACAATGATCCGCGACGAGCAACGGGTCGTCGCCGAAACAAAGAACATGGAGCAACTTGACGCCTCGATCCGCGGCATGACGTCGAAGCTGCCGCGAGATATGCGGTCTGTTTTTGAGAAGCTCCATAAGAAGGATCGCATTGTCGTGGCGCCAGTGTCGCGCGATACCTGCGCCGCATGCGGCATGAAGCTGGCCATCAGCTTGGTGCAGGCGGTGCGGCTGGCGCGGGATGTAAAGAGTTGTCCCAACTGCGCCCGCGTCCTGTACTGCCCGGTATCCGCGCCGCGCCGCGTCGGCTCGCCGGCCCGGCGTACCGAGGCACGCAAACCCGGCATCTCGCGATTCTCTTCCGAAAAACTGATGGTGCCCTCTCTGGAAAGCAAAGACAAGGAGGGTGTCATCGCCGAGCTGGCGCGCAAGATGGAAAGCGAGGGCTTTATCGACGACGGCGAAAAGATGATCGAAGCCGTCCTGCGACGCGAGGCTATTCTGAGCACCGGCGTCGATCACGGTCTGGCCTTTCCGCACGCCAGGGGCATCGAGGGAGGCGCGCTCGCGTTTGCGCTGGGCATCTCGCGCGATGGCGTCAAATTCGACGGTCACTCCGACGACTTGAGCCGCATCATCTTCATGATCGCCATTCCGACGGCCGCCGGCGCTTTCTATCTCAAACTCCTGGCCGGGCTGACCGAGACATTCATGGCGGCGGAGGCGCGGAGGGCCCTGTCGGCGGAAAAGAGCGCGGCCGGTTTGTGGAAGGCTCTCGTGAAACTGACGAGAAAGACGATAAAGTGAATCTGTTAAACACTCGAGGCGGAGTCGGCGGCATGTCATCCGGAATGAGTCGTTGTTTCAAGGGCTGCAGCCTTGTGCTGACGGGATGCTTGCTGATCCGGGCTCTTTCGGCCGCGGGGCAGGACGACGCGGCGGTCAGATATCGCATTGAGAAACTGCTTACGGATCTGAACAACTCCGTGGAATCCAACAAGAAGGCGCGTGAATCCTTCATAGAGATGGGGGATGCCGTGGTGCCGCGATTGCTGAGCGAGGTCGCAAAGCACCGGCAGGTGCCTTTGTCCGCGCGCAGCAACGAGGCCGCCCGCCTGCTGGCCGAGGCCGCGCGCGCTTTGCGCGCACTCTCCGACATGAAATCGCCCGCCGCGATTCCTCTTCTGCGGAAGAGCGCCACGGCGGTTTTCATGACTGAAAGCGATCTCAAGTCGGGACAGCGCACCGTCGCGGAGAGATGGAAATTCGCTTTCAGAAACGAAGTGCTCGATTACCTTTACAGTTTCTTCTCAATGGAGGAGGTGCGGGATATCTACGTTGAACTGGCCGGGAATATAATGGAACGTTACAGGGACGGCCGCTACGGGGTGTTCCGCTGGCGGACGTGCCGTTTACGGTACGTCGACCATGTGCATATCGGGGTGGATTTTCTGACGGGCGTCCCGCTCATGATCCGGTACAGCGATTCCCGGGTTGAAGATTTATTGATACTGCTGCTCGAGACCATGCCCCACGAGATCTGCGACGGGCTCGGCTCGGCGCATGGGGTGGCATCCGTGCTGGCGCCCGACGGTTTCAGCCTTTCCAGGATGGATCTGTCGAAGAGCGGCCTGCCCTTCGATTACCTTATCCGGATGAGCTGTATGCAGTATCTTAAGGAACTGGACGTCAGGAAAGCCATACCGGTCATAGAACCCCTGTTGAAGTCCCAATTCGACGACGAGCGCCGTATGGCGCTGGCCGTGCTGGTCGATCTGAGCACCGACGAAGCGCACGACAAGACAAATGAGAATGAATCCAAACCGGATCGCATTTTCCTCAGGGACGGCAAGATACTGAGCGGCAAGATCCTCAACCGGTCATTCACGATAAACACCGCCTATGCGCAGGTGCCGGTAAACGCCGCGGACGTCAGTTACATGCAGATTCGACATCCGATCAGCGAGGCCGACGTGATCGAGACGCGCAGCGGGGACCGCCTTACGGGCGAGCTGAAGGAAGTCGAGTTCGTGGTCGAGGTCGGCGGCGGCGAACAGACCCGCGTAGAGAAGGGCGAGGTCGAAAGCATTGCTTTCGGCAAGTGAAGTTCGGCTACAGGCTCTCCACGAAGTCGGCCATCCGCTCCATGGCTTCCTTCAGTTCCTCGATGTCCGTGGCGTAGGCGCAGCGCAGGAAACCCTCGCCCGAGTCGCCGAAAGCCGTTCCCGGAACGCAGGCAACCTTTTTTTCGTCGAGCAGCCGCAACGCAAAATCCTTTGAAGACAAGCCGAGATGACCGATGTAGGGAAATGCATAGAAAGCGCCGCTGGGTTTGTGGCAGGTCAGGCCCATGGCATTGAGCGAGGAGTGAATTAGGTTGCGCCGCTGCCTGTATGCCTCGCGCATTTCGACAATATCGCCGTCTCCGTTGCGCAGCGCGTCGACTGCCGCCCACTGGCTCAAGACCGGTGCGCAGAGCATGGTGTACTGATGAATCTTCATCATGGCTTCCGTCAGATCGGGCGGTGCGCAGGCAAAACCGATGCGGAACCCCGTCATGGCCCAGGCCTTCGAGAAGCCGTTCAGAAAAACCGTGCGGTTTCTCATCGCGGGCATAGCGGCGATGCTGATGCGTTCCGATTCGTAGGTCAGCTCCGAGTAGATCTCGTCGGACAGGACAATCAGGTCGTGCTCGACGGCGAATTCGGCTATCCCCTCGAGGTCGCGGCGAAGCAGCACCGCGCCGGTGGGATTCGTCGGGAAGTTCAGAAGCAGGGCCTTTGTTCTGTCGGTGACGAGCGCTTCGAGCTGGTCCCGGTTGAGCCTGAAGTCCTGTTCGCGGCTGGTCCGCGCCGCAACGGCGCGGCCGTGAGCGAAGGCGACAACCGGTGCATAGGAAACATAGCACGGCTCGTGATATATGACTTCGTCGCCCGGATTGATCAGCGCGCGGACCGCCAGGTCCAGCGCTTCGCTGACCCCTACCGTGACAATTATCTCCGTTTGCGGATCGTATTCGACGCCGTAGGAGCGGCGCACGTATGCTGCGATCTCCCGGCGGAGCTCTAGCATTCCAAGGTTTGCGGTATAGGAAGTGGAGCCCCGCTCCAGGGCGTGTATCGATTCCTCGCGGATGCGCCAGGGCGTGACAAAGTCCGGTTCGCCGATTCCAAGGCTGATGATGTCCTTGCGCGTGGAGACGATCTCAAAGAAATCGCGAATGCCGGAGCGAGGCACTCCGTCGAGATGCGCGGCGATCGCTGACTTAGGGGCTGACCTTGAGACGCTCATGATCCTCGTCCGTGTGCATCAAAACACCCTGGTCCTTGTAGGTTTTGAGCATGAAGTGCGTGGAAGTCGAGACTACACCTTCGAGCGTGGCCAGTTTGTCGCTGACGAAATAGGCGGTTTCCTTGAGTGTTCTGCCCTTCACAAAGGCCAAGAGGTCGTAGCCGCCGGACATAAGGAAGAGCGACACCACCTCCGGAAACTTGCTGATCCGCCGCGCCACGCGGTCGAACCCCCCCTCGCGCTCCGGCGTAATGCGGATCTCGATTACGGCCTCAACTTTCTCGAGGTCGAGCCGGTCTTCGTTGATTATGGCCTGATAGCCGCGGATGATGCCCTGCTGCTCGTACTGCTCGATGCGCTTCTTAACATCCTCTTCGGCGATACCCAGCATCCGGGCCAGATTCTTCGGAGATTCCAAGGCATTCTGTTTCAATAGCTTCAGGAGTTCGTCCATAAGTGCCTCCTTACCTCGTTTACATAATCCAGCCGGTTTTATAGCATCGTCACGGCGCGTTGAATAGAGGTTATGCACTTTTTTCCAATAATCGCTTTGACTTATCCGTAGCAAGAATGTGTGGCGATCTTGACTCCGCGGCAATGGACGCAGATCTTGTCAGGCGTCTGCAGGCCGGCGACGTGTCGGCTTTTGACGAGATCTTTGCGCGCCATCGGGGCGGCCTGCTGGCGTTTCTGGAAGGATTGTCGGGGGACCGCGGCATGGCGGAGGATGTTGCGCAGGAAAGCTTTGTAGAACTCGCGAAGCACATTCGGCGCATCAACCCGGAGCAAGGCGTCTCGGGCTGGCTCTACAGAACGGCCAGGAACCGGGCGATCGATATGTTGCGGCGGCGCAAACGCGTACGTCTGCCAGGGCAGTCGTTCTTCAGGAGCCTGGGGGCCCTTGCAGATGATCGGGGCGCGCCTTGGGAGAGAATGCAGCGCAGAGAAGCAGCGGGCCGTGTTCTGAGCCTGCTCGATACGCTGCCGCTGCGCGAAAGGGAAGTCCTGGCGATGCGATTCCTGAGCGATTTGAAGTTTCGCGAAGTGGCGCAGGCGCTCGGCAGACCGCTGGGAACGGTTTTGTGGCAGGCCCGTCGGGGGCTTCGCAGACTGCGAGAGGCTTACGATGAAAAGCCCGAAAAAATGTGACGAGGTGATCGACCGGATTCTTGAAGGTGAAGAAACGTCGCTTGGCGAAATTTCGGAACATATTGCTTCGTGTCCGTCATGTTCGCGCTTGGCCGCGCTCGCTTCGGAACTTGCCGGGCAGGGACGCCGGCTCAGAGAAGAGCCCATGCGACCGGAAGCCGAGGCGCGGTTGCGCGCCAGAGCTCTGGAAGTTCTGGAATCGGCGAGGCGGAAGAGCCCGTCCCCTGTCCGGGAATGGCTCGTATCGGCCTGGCGCCCGGCCCTGGCCGCCTGTGCCGTGGCGCTGCTCGCGGGCGCCGCACTGTTGCTTCTGCCGTTCGAGCAGGACGCCCGGCAGATCGAGACGGCTGAGGCGGAACGGCAGCAGCCCGCCGGATTACGAATCGGCTACGACGAAGAAATATACCGGCTCAAGCGCCGCCTGGATGCGCGTCTTCGGCGCTTCGAAAACCGCTATCTTGCTTCCAACGAATTCGGAGAGTTTGAGCGAAGAACGGCGGCGCTGGAGGATCGAATCGATTTCTACGCGGCGCGCGTGAGACGCGAAATGTAGTCCGCAAAACTTGAACGGGAGGCGTTCAATGCAGAGTATGCAAAAGGAATGGAACAGCCTGAGCCTTGCGGCGGTAGGTTTGCTTGCCGGGCTGTGCCTGGTAATGCCGGTGCAGGGAGTCGGGCAGGATGAAAAGGATTATCCTCCATCTCCTCTCGGCTCGGAGTGGGAGGCGCTGGAAAAGGCGCTTGCCGAATTCCCGGATCTCAACCGGACGGCGGTGATGGATTTCATTGCCAGGGAGTTTCCCGACGAACTGCGGGAGTTCAAGAAACTGTCGGTTCGCCATCTCAGCCGGGCCGTTGACCTGATGAGCAGAATGGTGGATGACGCCATCCTGTGCCTCGAGGCCCGGCAGCGTAATCCGGAGCTTTTCGAGAGATTCATGCGCAAGCGCGCTCTCGAAAAGCGCGCGGACGAGCTGGCCGCGTCCTGCAGGGAGGTCGCCGGCGAAGAGCGCTCGCTGAAGATTGCCGAGCTGAGGGAAACCTTGACCGAAATATTCGAACTGAAGCAGGAATTCATGAAGGCGGATCTGTCAAGGCTGGAAAAGGAACTGGCCGAGCTGCGGGGGCTTATCGCCGGACGCGAAGAACGGCGCGAAGGTCTGATCGACCGGCGTCTCGGCGACCTGATAGGTCAGTCGGAGGAGATGCCATGGTGACTCGGGAGATTCCCGCTGCAACGAACCGGCGACTCCGGGGGCGGCACGAGTGAGCCTGGACAACATCAGGATTGTGATGGTCGAGCCGCTTTACGGCGGCAACGTCGGATCGGTGTGCAGGGCGATGGCTAACATGGGGCTGCGCGACCTGGCAATTGCCTCGCCGCGCGGGTTTGACATGGACGAGGCCCGTATGATGGCCTGCCACGCCACGCACATTCTGGACGCCAGAACCGTTTACGGAACGTTGGCGGAAGCTGTGGCCGACTGCGGGCTGGTAATGGGCGCCACGGCCAGGACGGGGCTCTATCGCGCTCACGCCAGGACTCCCCGCGAGTGGGCGCCCAGGGCGCTCTCGTCGGCGCGGACGGGCAAGGTCGCGATGGTCTTCGGACGGGAAGATAACGGTCTCAGCAACAACGAGCTCGCGCTCTGTACGCAGATTATTCAGATTCCCACCACGGCCGAATTTCCGTCGCTGAACGTTGCGCAGGCGGCAATGATCTGCTGTTACGAACTGTTCGTGGCCGCCGGCCGGTACGAGGGGCCCGACGAGAAGACCGGCGAAGCCCCCTCCGCGCTGCGCGAGAGGATGTTCGATATCTGGCGCGAAACATTGCTGGCCGTAGGTTTTATGAAGGACGACAAAACCGATCACATGATGATGGGGTTGCGCAGGATACTGTCGCGCGGAATGTTGACCGTTGACGACGTGCACATTCTGATGGGCATGGCGCGCCAGGCGCTCTGGGCCGCCGGACGCGGGGGCGGGGATGAATCCTCCGACGTTGTGCCTCCCGACGCGGACGGATGAAAGAGTGTTTATTTTCGATGCAAGGAACGCTATTATGATTCGTTGTGGGGCGGGATTTCCGGCGCCCGAGTTGAATTCGATAAGCCGACAAGGAGCATGAATTGCAATCGACGGCATTTGCTGCGGGTGTCTTGAAAAGAACCGGGCTGTTCACCGACGCCCAGATAGAGGAGTTGCTTAAGGGCGCGCAGGAAAACGGCGCCAGTGTCACCGAACTGGCGGTCAGCAGCGGGTATGCGCGCGAAGAGCAGTTCCTGGAAGCGCTGGGCAGCGTTTTGAAGGTTCCCTATCAGCGTCTCGGCGCCGAGGTAATCGAGGCGGATGTGCTGGCCCGACTACCCACGAAAGCAGTCTTCCAGTACAACGTTGTGCCGATCGCTTTCGAGAACGGCGTTCTGACGGTGGCGACCAACGACCCGATGAATGCCGGCCTGATCGACGCGCTGCGGCTGGCGGCGGGAACCCGCGTACGCATCAGTCTGAGTCCTTCCGCCGACATAGCCAAGGCCGCAAAACGATTCTACGGGGTGGGCGCCGAAACTGTCGACCGCATGATGCAGGATGACCGTTACGAAGTGGCGCCGGAGGAAGCGCTGGGCAAGATCGATCTCAGCGAGATGGACCAGGAGGCTTCCATCGTCAAGTTCGTAAACCAGATCATCTGGGAGGCTTCTCAGCAGGGCGCCACCGATATTCACCTTGAGCCCATGGAAAACCAATTGAGAATTCGCTACCGTATTGACGGCGTGCTGCACCAGACGCCCGTGCCGGCGCAGCTCAGCCGCTTCCAGGCCGCGATACTCTCCCGTATCAAGGTAATGGCCAACCTCGATATTGCGGAAAAGCGCCTGCCGATGGACGGCCGCATCGGCCTGCGAGTGCAGGGCCGGGACATCGACATTCGCGTCTCGACGATGCCGACGGTCTACGGCGAAAGCATCAGCCTGCGCCTGCTGCAGGGCAGCAGCGAATTTATCGGGCTTGCCGAGCTCGGCATGAGCGAACGTGACTCAAAGCTCATCGACAAGATCATTCACCGTCCCAACGGCATCATTCTGGTGACGGGCCCGACCGGTTCCGGCAAATCCACTTCTCTTTACGCCTACCTCCACGAAATCAATACCATGGATGTGCGCATTCTGACGGCCGAAGAGCCGATCGAATACGAAATGCCCGGAATCAACCAGGTCCTGGTGCGGCCGGAGATCGGATTGACTTTCGCGCGCTCCCTCAGGTCCTTCCTGCGCCAGGATCCGGACATCATCATGGTCGGCGAGATTCGCGACCTCGAGACTGCGGAGATTGCCATTCAGGCTTCTTTGACGGGGCACCTGGTCTTCAGCACGCTGCATACCAACGACGCGGCGGGCGCTTTCACACGCCTCCTGGACATGGGGGTCGAGCCGTACCTAGTGGCATCGGCGGTCGAGGCGGTTGTGGCGCAGAGGCTGGTGCGCCGTCTGTGCAAGGAATGCCGCCGTCCCTTGACTCCCGAGACTTTGTTCCTCGATGAAATCGGATTTCCGGTCGAGGGGCGCGAGACGGGCACCATCTATGCGGTCTCGTCCTGCGAAGCTTGCAGAGGCACCGGATTCCGCGGGCGAGTCGGCATTTTTGAAGTGCTGGAGGCCAACGAGAGAATAGAATCCATGGTGATAGCGCGCACTTCCGCCTCCGAGATCAAGCAACGTGCCGTTTCCGAAGGAATGTGCACGCTCCGCGACGACGGGTGGCGCAAAGTGCTCGGAGGCGTGACGACGATCGACGAAGTGCTCAGGGTCACCGAGGAAAACGCCTGAAGGTAGCGGAAGATGCCTGCATTTGCATATACTGCCAGAACGCGAAGCGGCGAAAAGATTGACGGCGTCGTCGATGCCTCCGATCGGCGCGCTGCCGTTGCTGCGATCGAAAGCCGCGGCCAGATACCGATCTCCATGTCCGACAAGGCCGTTGCCTCGCCCTCGGAGAGAAAGGCGATACACTTCTCGTGGGGCGGCAGGCGCGACCGCATGGGGACCAAGGATGTTCTGATATTCACGACGGAACTGAGCGACCTGCTGGCGTCGGGAATGACTCTCGGCAACGCGCTTAACAGCCTGGCGAGGCGGCGCACCGGGCGCACCGGCGACAGCATAATCGCGGCTCTGCGCGACGGCATCGTTCAGGGCGCCGGCCTTTCGGACGCCCTCGCTCGGCACCCCAGGACCTTTCCGCATCTCTACGTCAACATGATCCGTGCCGGCGAGGCCAGCGGTGCCCTGGACGAGGTGCTGCGGCGCCTGGTGGCGCACTTCGAGCGCATCCAGGACACCAAGGAGAAGGTTGTCATGGCCCTGGTGTACCCGATGATCGTGATGGTTCTCGGGGCGGCCACGCTGATTTTCTCGATGCTTTATGTCGTGCCGAAGTTCAAGACGATTTTTGAGAATATGGGGCAGGCGCTGCCTCTGCCCACGCGCATCCTGATCGGCAGCAGCACCTGGCTCGCCAAGTACGGATGGATAGCGCTGATCGGAATGGGGATTGCCGGCGTTCTGATCAATCGCGCCATTCAGACCGAACGCGGAAGATTGGCCTGGGACGGCTTCCTGTTGAAGATACCGCTTGTGCGGGGAATCCTGGCATCGGGTATATACGCCAACTTCGCGCGCACGCTCGGCACATTGCTGGCTAACGGCGTGCCGGTTCTGCAGGCGCTGGGAATCGTGGAAAAAACGGTAGGCAATACCGTAATCGGCGCGGAAATCCATAAGGCGCGCGACCGCGTCACGGACGGCACGTCGATCTCGGGCCCGCTGGCCGCGGGCAAGGTTTTGCCCGAAATCATGACGGACATGCTGGCGGTGGGCGAGCAGACCGGCGACATGCCGGGCGCGCTTTCGCACATCGCCCGCCGTTACGAGAACGAGCTGGACCGCAACGTGAAGATATTTACAACCGCCCTCGAGCCGATCTTGATCGTCGTGGTGGCGGTGATGGTGGGCTTCGTGGCCATCAGCATTCTGATGGCGGTTTTCAACCTGACTAGCGGGTTGAATGTGTAGATGAACGAGCCGGAAGAATCGGAGGTAACATCATGAGAGAAATCAAGAGGCAAGGGCGAACCGCCTCTCGGGCGGGTTTCACGCTGATCGAAGTACTGCTGGTGGTTGCGATTCTCGGCATCCTGGCGGGAGTGGTCGTGGTGAACTTCACCGGCAAGCAGCAGAAGGCCCAGATCAGCGCCTGCCGGGCCAGCATCAAGGCCATCTGCACCGGTGTCGACATGTACGAAGTGGATACGGGCCGCTTGCCTCCCGGTTTGAACGCGCTGGTGTCGGATGACGGATCCCCGAACTGGAGCGGGCCTTACTTGAGGGGCGGACTGCCAGTGGACCCCTGGGGCAACCAGTTCGGTTACAGCGCGAGAGGCGAGGGTGACTATGAGGTCTACTCGAACGGTCCCGAAGGGGGCGAAAGAATCACCAACTGGGAACGCTAGCTTTACGCTGATAGAGCTTCTCCTGGTGGTAGTGGTAATCGGTATCGTTGCCGCCGTGACCATGCCCTCTTTTGTCCGGTCGATCCGGGGAAACCGTCTGCGCATGGCAGCCAGGACCGTCATTATGGCCGGGCGTTACGCCCGCAACATGGCGATCCTCAACCAGCGCGAAATGCTGGTCGAACTGAACCCCGACAGCTCGCGCGTGGCGGTGCGTTCCGTGCGCATGCCGGAGCCCGGCACGGGAGGCGAGTTTTCGGCTTCGGATTCGCGGCCGGGCGATGAGCCGCCCTGGCTTGCCGAAGAAGACAGGGATGAGCAGGCCGATGAGACCGAAGACAACACCCCCGCCGATCTCGGCGAGGCCGAGATAGTGCGGGTGCTCGACGGCGCCAGGATTGTAGATGTTGAAATTCGGGACGAGGCGGGAGAAGACAACGACGAACAACCCGGAGGAACGCGACGGGTGTTGTACGCGAGCAACGGCCTGTGCATGCCGTACAGCGTTACAATCGCGGACGACAGAGGCGAGACGATAGTTGTAAGAGTCGACCGCCTGGGGTCGGTTGAGACGGAAAAGCTTTAACCGGGTCTACTCATCAAGATGACAACCCGCACGACAAGCAACAGCGGCTTCACTCTGATTGAAGTGCTGCTGGCCGCGGCCATACTCGGCGTCGGTCTGGCAATGATGCTGACGGGCGCGTCGCGCTGCCTGGCCGCCATGAAACAGGCCCGTAAGTACCAGGAGGCGCAGTGGACTTTGAGCCGGGGGCTGCTGGACCACCCCCTGCTGCCGACCGATGAAGTTGAAGACTGGAATGTCTCGGGTGAGACGTATGACAACGGGCTGAGTTTTTCGCGGGAGGTGGAAGAAGAGCCGATCGACGAGGAGGACGGCCTCTTTCTGGTGCGCAGCCGGGTCGTATGGTGGGAAAGGGGACGCGAAGGGCGCGAGGAGATAGTGCAGTACGTCCTGAACCTGGAGGCAATCGAATGAAGCGCGGCGGGTTCACCCTGCTGGAGGTACTGCTGGCCGTCGCCATCCTGGTAGTGGTTACGGCGGTCACCTACCTGGCGTTTTCGACCGTTGCAATCGCATGGAACAAGGGCATGAAACTGAGCGACGGCATCCATCACGCGGATTTCGTGCTTGACCAATTGTGCATGGGGCTGCGCTCGGCCTATTACCCCGACGCGAAAAGCGGCGAGGAATACGGTTTCCGGCTCGAAGACGACGGCGACGGCGAAGGGGCGGCCGACAAGATAAGCTGGGTGAAACTCGGTTATGCACTGGTGGGACGCGATTGCCGTTTTGCGGGGACCCCGCACCGCGTCGAATTCACGCTGGACGAAAATGAAGACGGCAGGATTGCCGCCTCCGTGCGCGCCTGGCGCATTCTGGGACAGGTCGACGACTTCGATCCCGAAGAGGACGTCGAGCCGGAGTTTATCGCCACCGGCATGACCGGTTTCAACTGCCGGCCGATGGACCCCGAGAGCCGGGTTGAAGACCAGGAGATCGACTGGCTCGACGAATGGGAAGACACCAATCGCGTGCCGAAGGCCGTCGAGATAACCCTCTACATGGAGCCGCTGGCGGAGGGAGAGCCGCCGATCGAGATCAGGCGAATGGTCACGATTCCGGTGGCTGAGCTTTCGTGGCGCGGATGGATACCGGATGAGGAAGACGGCACGAATACGAACCAGCGAAGCGACGGACCCGACGTCGACACGAGGGGCGGCGACAGCGGCGAGGGCGCCGCCGGCGATCGGGGAGCTGACGAGGGCGCCGCCGGTGCGAATGCGGATGCAAAAACCGGCGCGAATGCGGATGTAAAGTCCGGCGGGGAGAGCGATGCAACGAGTCCCTGAAGAACGGCGGACGAGGAGCGGCTCGGCCCTGGTGGTTGTTCTGTGGGTCGTGCTCCTGCTGAGCATGATCGTGATCGCGCTGGCGTTTGATGCGCATATCGAGTCGCGAATGACCTCTTATTACCGTAAGCGCATGAAGGCCCACTTCCTGATGGAATCGGGGCTGCAAATCGCCGAACTGGTCATGAATAAGAGCACCAAGATCCGGCCCTATACCGATGCCGAGCCGGACGAGGAAGATCGCTGGTTCGAACCCGCCAAGCGCCTGGCCGAAGGCGATTCCGTAACGCTGGAGGAAACTTTCGACGGCGGGCAGGCGGGCGAAAACGACGGCGAAAGCCCGGAAGGCGGGTACACAGTGGGATCGGTGACAGTTACGATCGTCTCAGAGCGAGCGCGCAGGAACGTCAACCGCTTGACGCTGGAAGAAGAGTGGGAGTCGATTCTTGAGGTGGGCGATATCCCGGAAGAAAGATGGCCGGAACTGATCGAATCTTTTCTGGACTGGCTGGACAAGGATGACAATGCCAGGGTTGACGGAGCCGAGTCCGACTACTACGAGAATCTCGAGACGCCGTACATGCCGCAGAACGGCCCCCTTTTCACCGTGGATGAGCTTATGCTTGTAAAGGGATTCACGCGAACGATACTCTACGGCGGCGTGATAGAGCCGGAGTCCGACAGAGGCGACCCGATCATCGTCAGCGGGATCGCGGATCTGCTGACCACTTTCGGTGACAGGAAGATCAACGTCAACTCGGCTTCGCGGCGGGTGCTTATGACGCTGCCAGACCGCTCGGGCGATCTGGATCTGATCGTAGACGCGATTATAGAGGAACGGTCGGGAACGGTTAATTCCGACGGTGTGGTGGAGCCGGCGTACTTCGAGGGAGACGCGGATCTTCTGCGGCGCGTGCCGGAGTTGAGACAACCCAAATTGAGGCAGTATGTAACGACCTCGGGCTCGCGTTACTTTCGGGTAACGTCGACCGGGAAAGTCGGCGCGGTGGAGAAGACGGTTCGTTCGATCGTCAAGTATGACGGTCGCAAGCTTACCATCCTCCAATGGCGGGAGGAAGACTGATCGGCTGCGGCCGGGATGTGGATCGATGGCGAAAGATGTTGCTACGGGTGTTGTGCTGACCGACCGGGAGTTGAGTTGGACTTCCGTGCGGCGCACGAAGTCCGGCGTCGAAAGGCTGGAAACAGAGACCGTTCCGCTGCCGGGTCCTTCGGGGAAAGAGCCGGCGGAGGGGGCCGGGGAGGAACGCCTGGTCGTTCTGAAAGGCGTGAAAGCGAGGATCAGGAGCGGCAGCGCGTTTGTCTTGCCGTCCACGAAGGTTCTCCTGCGCAGTGTTCGCCTTCCCGCGGTGCCGGATGACGAACTGGCCGGCATGGTTCAACTGCAGTTGGACAAGTTCTCGCCTTTTCCAGTTGAAAATCTGGTCTTCTCGCACGAGGTCTTGCGGCGCGATGAGAACGAGCTTCGCGTGCTGATTGCGGCGATAGAGCGGCGCGCGATGGAATCGTTTACCGCTGAAATCGAAGCGGCCGGACTGCGTCCCCGCAGGCTGGACGTCTGCGCTATGATCCGGTCGCGGATTCTGAAGGATGCCGGCGAAATTCCGGATGAGGGTCGGCATCCCGTCGTGGTAATAACGCCCGAGGAAACCGAGATTATCGTTTTTGAGGACGGTGCGCCCGTTCTGTTCCGCGCCCTGGGCGGATCAATGCAGGGAGGCGACGAAGAACTCGCGGCTGAAGTGGCCCGGGAGGTCGAGTACTCCCTGATGACGATGGAACTGGAGTGCGGCCCCGCGCTTCTGAAGACGGTTGGCTTGTGGTACTCCTCTGAGAGCGCTTATCTGAAAGACCGGATCGCTGAGGCGCTGCCCGTTTCCGTAGAGAGCGGCGCGCTGGATTCCCTGCCGCCGGTTTCGGAAGGGGCTGCCGCAAGGATGTTTGATGCCGGTGCGGTGAACCTCGTGCCGGCAGTATGGCGCTCGGCGGGAATGGCGCGGCAGTTCAAGAAGCGGATGCTGACGGCCGCGGCCGTTCTGTTATCGGTATGGGTTATCATGGTTGGCGCGGGCGCGGGCACGATGCTTTACCGGCGGTCCGGAATCGACCGGCTCAGCAGCGAGGCCGAATCGCTGGTCGCTCCGGCCATGCAGGTCCGCGATCTTCGCAGGCGGGTGGTGCTGGTGAAACGGTACACGGACAAGCGCGACTCGGCATTGGAATACCTGCGCGAGATCAGCGCGATACTTCCCGAGGGGATAGACCTTTCGTCCTTCAGCTACCGCAAGGGCGAAGGGGTAAAGATTTCCGGTGCGGCGAATGCCGTCGATCTGGTGTACCGGTTCAAGAATGCAATAGACGGCTCCGAAATGTTCAAGGAAGCCGCTCTGACCGGTCCGCGCAAGACCCCGAAAGGAGAAGAGGTCTTCAGCATAGAGATCATGTTGCGGGAAGGCGAAAGCGAACAATGAGAGTTACAAATCGCGAAACCGTTCTTGTCCTGGTTACCTGCGCCGCGGCACTGTTCGGCGGCACTGCCTTGTTGATCAGACCCAAGCTCGCGGAATGGAAGGAACTGGGCAGGCAGGCGGAAGAACTGCGCGGCCGCATAGAGATGGATCTTCGCCTGATAGAATCCCGCGACTACTGGCAGAAGGAATTCGACGGCGTCAGCCGCTTGCTGCCGCGTTATCCGGCCGATAAGGACATGGGAACATACTGGATGTCGATTATGGATACATCCGCCGTGGAGAACGGCGTCAAGATCAAGAAACGCCAGCTTGGAGAAGAAAAGCGCGTCGGCGACGTATACGAGTTGCCCGTGGAATGCCGGGAGTGGGAGGCGGGACTGGAGGAGATCGTGCATTTCCTCTTTGATCTGCAAACGCGGGCTGGTATGCTCGACGTCCGCCACTTGTATATGAAGCCGACCAAGAGCGGCTTGCTGAGCGGTCAGTTTACACTTTATTGCGCCTATACCCGCGAGGGTGCGCCGAAAGGAGAATAATGGTGCTTTTCGATCGAGAGCGACGGGCCGTGCCGGCGGCGCTCCGGGGGCATCTGGCAGCCGCAATTCTGAGTTGTCTTTGTGTCTTCGCGCAGGCGCAGGCGCCGCCGCCTCCGCCGGGAGCGGCACGCGGGCCGGCGGCGGAGCCGCGGGAAGAGGAGCTTGGACCGGAAGCGGAACCCCAGCCTGACGCGGATGTCGGCCTGGAATTGGAGGGGCCGCCGGCGCCCAGGGCAGTGCCGCGGGGTGACGGCGGGGAGTTGCGCCTGAAGTTTGTCGGCGCCCCGGTCGACATGCTGCTCGACGCTTACGCCGAGCAGACGGGAAGAACCCTGCTGCTGGCTCCGGGACTGCCCGCCGTCAACGTAACCCTGAGCAGCCAGACCGACCTGTCGCAGCAGGAGTACCTGGAAGCGATCGAGAAGGTGCTCAGCATGCACGGCATCGCCATTATCAGGGAGGGCGAAACATTCCTGCGAGTCGTGCCGCACCAGGCGGCCCGCGGTCAGCCCATGCCCATCCTGGAACAGGAGGAAGGCAAGACCCTGGAGGAGCGGGGCGAACTCGTCAGCCAGCTTATAAGACTGAAGCATATCGAGATGGCTGAGGCCGCCAAAGCTATCGAACCGTTGAAGCACGCCTACGGAATCATCAATCAGTTTGAGAGCATCAACAGCCTGCTGATTACCGACGAAGCCGGCAATATCAACAGGATGGTTCAGGTGATCGGCTACATCGACCAACCGATAGAAGCGCGGGAAGAGCCGCATATCATCGAGATCCGGTTTGCCAAGGCGGAAGACATCAAACGCAAGCTGGAGGAAATTATTGCCGAGTCTCAGGAAGAAGTGAAAAAATCCACCGTTCTTCCGCAGAAGACCGCCGGCGCACCGGGCGTCAAGAAAGAAGAGCCCAAGACTCCCGCGGGCGTCATCCGGGCGCGGGCGCCCAGCCGTGTCGAAGCTCCCGCCACGGTCGAAGAGATCCTGGAACAGGTCGAGCGTGGAATCATCCGCGGCACGGTCAAGATGGTGGCGGACGACCGTACGAATATCCTCATCATCATTACTCGACCCGAGAATATGCCGTTTTTCGAGAAGATTATCCAGGTGCTCGACGTCGAAACGGCGCCCGACGTAATCGTGCGGGTGATCCGGCTGGAATACGCGCAGGCCAAGGACGTGGCCGTTATGTTGAACGATCTTATCGGGGCGGCGGCGTCCGAGGAGGACCAGTCGGCGGCGCCAAAAACCGGCGAGGGGGAGGGAGAGCGCAGGGCCGCGGAACTGCGCGAATACGTCCGCCGGCAGAAGACCGAATCCCAGGCGGAAATCGCCGGCAAAACAAAAGTCGGGCAGCTTTCGAAGGATAACGTCAAGATTCTTTCCGACGAACGCACCAACGCCCTGATCATAATGGCGAGCAAGTCGGACGTCGCGACAATCGAGGAAATCATCGCGGACATGGACATGATGTTGTCCCAGGTCCTGATAGAAGCGGTTATTATCGAAATCAGCCTGGATGAGAGCCTGGAGACCGGTGTCGACTGGCTGCAGAGGTCCCTCGTTGTGTTCGACGACAACGAAAAAGGGAAAGTGTCGCCGGTAATGGCCTTTGCCGGCACTGGAGGCGGAGGCAGCCTGGCGCCGCAGGACGCCCTGGGATTCGTGGCCGCATCCAGTTTTCCATCGGATCCTCTCAGCGGCCTGACTTACTATCTGACCTTCTTTGACATTAATCTCGACGTGGTTATGCGCGCGGTGGCATCCGATTCCAGGACACGGATTCTATCGTCGCCGGTCATTATGACGACCGACAACAAGGAGGCGGAAATCAGCGTTGCGACCGACCGGTATTTCTATAAGGGCAAGAGGTACGCCGGTTCGGCCGGGGGCGACCCGATTTACGAGGACGACGTCGAACGCCAGCAGGTGGGTATCACGCTCACCGTCACGCCGCGCATCAACGAAAAGAAATTCGTGGTCATGGAGATCGGACAGACAATCGAGAACATATCCGGAGTGCAGACTATCGACGACACCGACTGGCCAATCGTAACGCGGAGAAAGCTCGAGGCGGATATTGCCGTGGCCAGCGGCGAGACGATTGTCATGGGCGGATTGATTCAGAACCGCGACGACAAAAGCAAGAGCAAGGTTCCCATCCTTGGAGATATCCCGCTGCTGGGATTGCCGTTCCGGTCGAGCCGGAAAGAAGAAGGCAACAGCGAGGTGATCGTTTTCATTACGCCCTACGTGCTGGACACGCCGACGGACATCCAAACGGATGCCCGGCGCCGCTACGAGTCCATGGGCGCGCGCGGTTTGTGGCGGCGGGGCTGGTCGGACAGCAAGTTCGCCGATCCGATGAGGTTCGGCGCTGAGGAGATGGATGAAGCGCCGGCTGTAGAGGCCGAGCCGGAGCCGGAAAAGCCGGCGGAAACGGTTGATCCGATGGCCGGTCTCGATCGGGAGATTCTCAGGGATCTGAAGCGAGCGGACCGCCGTTTCGGCAAATCGCTGAACCGTGCCGACAAGCGCATTGAGGCCCGGGCGGAGAACGGCGCCGAATCTCCGTGAAGAAATATTTGACACCTTCGGCGCCTTTCGCTAACGTCTCGCGTCTTTTTGCCAATCGAAGGGTTTTGGAATGAAATCGTACATTGCGAAAGATCCGGGCGCCGACCGAGCCTGGTACCTTGTTGATGCCGCCGAAAAGCCGCTGGGCAGGCTGGCTGTCGGCATCGCGGCGATTCTGAGGGGCCGCAACAAGCCGACGTTCACGCCCCACGTGGATACCGGCGACTTTGTGGTGGTCGTCAACGCCGAGAAAGTTAAACTGACCGGAAGAAAAGAAGAGCAGAAGTTGTATCAACGTTACAGCGGGCACCGCGGCGGGCTCAAGAAGATCAAGGCTTCGGTCGTGCGGGAGCGTCACCCTGACCGCATGATCCGGCAGGCCGTGCGGGGTATGCTCCCGAAGAACAACCTGAGCCGGCGGATGTTCAGCCGGCTCAAGGTTTATGCCGGCGCCGAACACCCGCATGCCGCCCAGGCGCCCGCCAGAATCGAATTGTCGTAAACAGGAGACCGAAGTGGCCGAGAAAAAAGCTGAGTTCAGTGCGACCGGACGGCGCAAGACCGCCGTTGCCCGCGTAACCCTTATGCCCGGAGATGGCACCTGGAAGGTCAATAAGCGCAACCTGGAGAATTACTTTCCCAGCGAAGCGCTGCGCAGCTATATCGAGCAGCCCATGAAGTTGACCAATACGCAGGACAAGTACAACGTCAGCGCAAGGCTGAAGGGAGGCGGCATCTCGGGTCAGGCGGGAGCGTTGAGACACGGTCTGGCTCGGGCGCTTTCGCTTGCCGACGGTTCTTTGCGCGAAGTTCTTAAGAACAGCGGATGTCTCACTCGCGATGCCCGGATGAAAGAGCGCAAGAAGCCCGGTCAGCCCGGAGCTCGCAAGAGATTCCAGTTCTCCAAGCGCTAGGAGCCCGTGCGACAGTTCGTCATGGCCCAGGCCTTTCTTGGACAAGCTACCGGCCCGCCGTCCGAAGACGCTTTCTTTTCGGGATCCGCTCTTACCTTCAGAAACGGTCCGCGGGTATGCCTCTGGCCTTTATAAAGAGTATTGCACAGAGAGTGGTGGGCGCCGGACGCCGGCAGCAGGCGGACGGGACGCCCTTCAGCAAACTGGACCTGCCCCCTCAGATCATGCGCGCAGTGTCGGAACTGGGGTTCAGGACTTGCATGCCCATTCAGGCAATGGCCCTGCCGCCGGCGATCGAAGGGCGGAATGTCGCGGGTAGAGCTCAGACCGGCACCGGCAAGACCGCGGCGTTCTTGATTGCCATGTTCACGCGATTCCTGCGTTCGCCGGAGCGGCGTTCCCACCATAGAGCCACGCCGCGCGCGCTGGTTATCGCGCCGACGCGCGAGCTTGTCGTGCAAATCATAAAGGACGCTCACGACCTCGGCAGGCACTGCCCCTTCCGGTGTCTTGCGGTTTACGGCGGCACGGATTTCGAGAAGCAGCGTCGCGATCTATCGGCCGGAACCGTAGATCTGGTAGCCGCTACTCCGGGGCGGCTGCTCGATTTCAAGCGACGGGGAGATTTGAATCTCGGGCACGTCGAAGTCCTGGTGATCGACGAAGCCGACCGAATGCTGGACATGGGGTTTATTCCGGATGTGCGCCGCATTATAAGAAGCCTTCCTTCGAAAGAGCGCCGGCAGACAATGCTTTTCAGCGCGACGCTGACGAAGGAGGTGATGCGGCTTGCCGCGCAGTGGATGCCGGATCCCGTTGTGGTTGAAGTCGAGCCGGAACAGGTGGCCGTCGAAAGCGTTGAGCCGGTCATTTACACCGTGGCTGTAAGAGACAAATTTGCCCTGCTGTTCAATCTTCTGAAACGGCCCGACATGCAGCGGGTGCTGATCTTCGGCAACCGCAGGGACAGTACACATGCGCTGGCGGACAAGCTTCGACGGCACGGCGTAGCCTGCGAGTTGTTGTCCGGAGCGGTGCATCAGAACAAACGGCAGCGCGTTCTGGAACAGTTTCGGGATGGCAGCGTCAGTGTGCTGGTGGCCACGGACGTGGCCGGCAGGGGCCTGCATATCGAGAATGTGACGCACGTGGTTAACTACGACTTCCCCTACGAACCGGAAGACTACGTGCACCGCATCGGAAGGACAGGCAGAGCTGGCGCTTCGGGTGTGGCAATTTCTTTTGCGTGCGAGGACGAGTCTTTCATTATTCCTGAAATCGAGAAATATATCGGCGGTCGCCTGGCATGCCGGCAACCAGGGAAGGAACTGCTGGCGTCTCCCCCGCGGCCGGCCGGCGCGTCCGGACGAAAGCCGCGGTACCGCGGGGCGCGCGGACGGCGGCGGGGATAGACGTATAATTCGCGGATTGGATTGAGGTGGGAACATGAAGGAAACTGCGGTGATTGAAGGCGGCGTTACGGCGCCGGGCGGGTTCCGGGCGGCCGGGGTGCATTGCGGCATCAAGGCGGAGAAGCCGGACCTCGCCCTGATTGTGTCGGACCGGCCCGCGGCGATTGCGGGAGTTTTCACCACGAACCGGGTTCAGGCGGCCCCCGTCAGGATATGCCGCGAGAAACTGGCAGGACGGACAGCGCGCGCGATCGTCATAAACAGCGGTAGCGCCAATGCCTGCACCGGCGCCGCGGGCAGGGCGGACGCCGAGGAGATAGTAAGGGTGACGGCTGAACTCCTGGGAGTCGAGCCGGCGGTTGTCTTTCCCTGCTCCACGGGAACGATCGGACGGCGATTGCCGGTCGACAAGATCAAGGCGGGCCTTGAGTTGGCGGTGGGCGAGCTTTCCGCGGCAGGCGGTGCCGCCGCGGCCCGAGCAATCATGACCACCGACACTGTTCCGAAGCAGTACGCCGTGCGCTTTGAGGTCGAGGGCCGTCAGTTAAGCATCGGGGGCATGGCGAAGGGGGCCGGCATGATAGAACCGAACATGGCTACGATGCTGGCGTTCTTGACTACCGACGCGCCGGTCGAAGCGCAAGGACTGCAGGCCGCGGTCAAGCGCGCCGTCGACGCCGGTTTCAACCGTATATCCGTGGACGGCGACCGCAGCACGAACGATACGGTTCTGGCGATTGCCAACGGGGCGTCCGGCGGTGAGGTACTGTCGCCCGGGCACACCGGCTGGCCGGTCTTCTGCTCGGCGCTGGAAGACGTGTCGCGACGGCTCGCGTTCGAGATAGTGCGCGACGGGGAAGGCGCCACGCGTTTCGTTACGGTCAGCGTTGCCGGGGCCGCATCGCACGCCGACGCCGATCGCGCCGCCCGCGCGGTCGCGAATTCGCTGCTGGTAAAAACATCCTGGTACGGCGGCGATCCGAACTGGGGGCGCGTCATCGACGCGGTCGGCTACTCGGGCGCCGACGTCGACGAGTCGCGCGTGGAAATCGCCTACGACGGAGTTTGCGCCGTGCTGGGCGGTACCGCCGCGCCCGGCGTTACGCAAGAGGATCTGGGCCGCGTCATTCGGCGCCGGGCTTTTGCCGTGGAGATTAATCTGCACCTGGGGAACGGGGAGGCCGTTGTTTATACGTGCGATTGCAGCGAAGAATATGTAAGAATCAATTCCGCGTACATGACATGAGCGCCTTTGTAGAGCGAACGCCGAGGCTGCAATGGAAGACGTGATACAGAAAGCCAAGGTTCTGATCGAGGCGCTGCCGTATATCCAGGCATTTCGAGGGGCGACCGTCGTTATCAAGTTCGGAGGCAGCGCGATGGAGGACGAGTCTATCATGCGCAGCGTTCTGGCCGACGTGACCTTCATGGAGTGCGTCGGAATGCGGCCGGTCATGGTGCACGGCGGAGGCAAGGCGATCTCGCGCAGCATGAACGAGCAGGGCATCGCCGCGCGTTTTGTAAAGGGCCTCAGGGTAACCTGCGAAAAGACGATGGAAGTCGTCGAAAGGGTCATGAAAGGGGACGTGAACCCCAGGATCGTTTCAATGCTGCGCGGCATGGGCGCCGGAGCCGAAACCGTGGACGGCAAGCAGGTCTTCACGGTGCGCCGCAAGACCGAACGCGACGAAAAAACCGGCGAAACGATAGACTGGGGACTCGTCGGGGAGCCCGGCGAGGTGCATGTCGAACCGATCGAGCGGGTGCTGAACGAATCTGCGATACCGGTAATCATGCCGCTAGGTCTAGGTCTTGACGGAAAGACCCACAACATCAATGCCGACACGGCCGCATGCGCCGTGGCCGGGGCAATGCAGGCTCGCAAACTGGTGTTCCTTTCGGATGTGCCGGGACTGCTGCGTTACGCGGACGATCCGGACAGTCTCATCTCGACTCTCAAGGTCAGCCAGGTCGAGGAGCTGAGCCGGGCGGGCGTGATCGGCGGCGGGATGCTGCCCAAGGTAAAGAGCGGAGTCGAAGCCCTGCAGGCGGGCGTCAGAAAAGTGCACATGATCGACGGCAGAATGCCGCATTCTCTCCTGCTGGAGATATTGACCGACAAAGGTGTGGGAACTGAAATCTTAAGCGACTGAAATTGCGGGGCAAAACCGGAAGGGACAGAAGGAATGAGCAAGAGCGAGGAAATTGCGGCGAAATTCAATGAATATGTGATGCCCACCTATACCCCGGGACTTGCCCTTGTACGAGGCAAGGGCACGCGCGTGTGGGACGCGGACGGCAAGGTCTACCTGGATTTCGGCTGCGGAATCTCGGTGGTCAACGTCGGGCACTGTCATCCGGCCGTGGTGGGGGCAATAAGCGAGCAGGCGGGCATCTTAATGCACGTCTCGAACCTTTACTACACGCGGAACGAGGCGGAGCTTGCGGAGAAGCTTTCATCTCTTTCTCTGGGCGGAAAGGTGTTCTTCTGCAACTCCGGGGCGGAGGCCAACGAGGGGCTCATCAAGCTGGCGCGGCTGCGGGGCAACGGGCGCTACGAAGTGGTTTGCATGAAGAACTCGTTTCACGGGCGCACGCTGGCGACCGCTGCGGCAACCGGTCAGGATAAAATCAAGAAGGGCTTTGAACCAATGCCAGAGGGCTTTGTTCATGCCGAATTCAACAACATCGATTCGGTGGCATCGCTGGTAGGGGATAAGACGGCGGCCGTCCTGCTGGAGCCCGTACAGGGGGAGGGTGGGGTAATTCCGGCCGATCCTGAGTTTATGCACGCGGTTCGCGCCCTGTGTGATGAAAAGGACATTCTGATGCTCTGCGACGAGGTCCAGTGCGGCATGGGAAGGACGGGCCACTGGTTTGCCTACCAGGGATACGAGGTGATGCCCGACGCCTTTTCGCTGGCCAAAGCGCTTGGCAGCGGATACCCCATCGGCGCGGTTGTGGCGGGCCCGAAGGCGGCCGACGTTTTCCAGCCCGGGAAGCACGCCAGCACATTCGGGGGCACGCCCCTGGCCTGCGCCGCCGCGCTTGCGACGCTGCAGGTTATAGAGGAAGAAGATTTGCTGGAGAGGGCTTCCGTTGCCGGTTGCGCCATCATGAAGGCTCTGGACGAATTCGTCGACAAGTACGTACACGTCTCGGCAGCGCGCGGCAGGGGCCTGATGCTCGGACTCGTGCTGGACGGGCCGGCAAAGCCGCTGGTGGACAAGATGACCGACGTGGGATTGCTGACACTGGCAACGGCCGAGAACGTCGTGCGTATTCTGCCGCCGCTCAACGTCAAGGACAGCGAGATCGAGGAAGCCATGGACATCATGGACGAGTGTCTCGCGGAATTGCACGGCGCTGCGAGTGACGAGGACGCAACTCCGGCCGGGGATGGGTCCGGACAGGCCGCGGAAGCTGTCGAGGACGATTCGGCGGAGCCCGTCGCCGCGGCCGAAGCCGTCGAGGAATGATGTTATGAGGATTGAAGATCTGAAGCAGGAGAAGGTAGGCATCTGCGTATCGGGGGGGCTGGACAGCAAGACCGTCACGCACTGCCTGGTCGAGAGTGGCGTGGACGTGACCTGCTTCACCGCGGACCTGGCTCAGCCGGATGAGGACGATATCGCCGGCGTTGTTCGCAAGATGCAGCCGTGCGGCGCCGAGACTGTGGTCGTCGACCTGAAGGAGCCGATGGCGGAAGCGGCTTTCGCCGCCCTGAAGGCCCAGGCAATGTATGACGGGGGGTACTGGAACTCCACGGGTCTGGCCCGCGCGGTAACGGTCCGCGGTCTGATTCCGGAAATGCGCAAGCGCGGCTGCACCGTACTGGCGCACGGCGCGACGGGGCGCGGGAACGATCAGATGCGGTTTGAACGTTACACGAATGTGCTGGCGCCGGACATGAAGGTATACTCGCCGTGGCGCGATCCGCAACTTCTGGCCCGGTTCCCCGGGCGCAGAGAGATGGCGGAGTATCTGCGCGGCGCCGGAATTGAATTTGAAACAAGCGGCCAAAAGCGCTATTCGACGGACGCCAATCTTGCCGGACTGTCACACGAAGCCGCGGATCTCGAGAGCCTCGAGACACCGGCCGACATCGTGCGTCCGGTGATGGGCTGTTGGCCCGTTGACGCCCCGGAAAGAGAAGAAACCGTCGAAATTCGCTTCCAGGGCGGCCGCGCCACTCACATCAACGGCAAACGGGTGTCGTCGCTGGAGACATTGATGCTTGCCAATGAGATCGGCGGCCGTAACGGCATCGGCCTGAAGCATGCGCTGGAGAACCGGATCATCGGCACCAAGAGCAGGGGTGTTTACGAAGCGCCCGGCATGGAGTTGCTGGGGTACGGCCTGATGCTGATATACCAGGCCACAATGGACCGACGCGCTACGGAGCTCTTTCGGCACCTGTCAAGGCTGATCGCCGGTCAGATCTATGACGGGCGGCTCTTCGATCCCGCGACACGGGCAGCAATCGCGGCCGTAGAAGAGATGGCCGCCGACGCCACGGGTACGGTTGTGCTATCGCTTTACAAGGGGAACCTCACGTTCCGGCGGCAGGCCGACTGCCCGGCGTCGCTGTACCGCGAGGCCGACGCCTCAATGGAAGCGTCGGACGGTTTGAATCCTGTCTCTTCGCAAGGTTACGCGGAAATTCAAAGCGTTGAAGCTCGCGCCCTCGCGAGGGCGGGACAGATACGATGAACTCCCTGGGTGAAGACCGGGACGCCGGGGGCCACCGTTCGCCGGAAAGTGCGGCGCCTGTCGTGCTCACCATCGCCGGATCGGACAGCGGGGGCGGGGCCGGCGTGCAGGCCGATCTGAAGACTTTTGCCGCGTTCGGTTGCTTCGGCGCCAGCGCGATTACGTGTCTGACGGCCCAGAATCCCGATGAGGTTGCCGGCATCGAAGCCGTTTCGCCCGAGATGGCGGCGTTGCAGATCGAGACGGTCTGCAAGGGTTTCCCCGTCGCGGCGGCGAAAACGGGCATGCTCTACTCGGCGGATCTCATCAGGGCCGTTGCCAAAGCAATCAGGAAGGCGCAATTGCCATTTCTGTGCGTCGACCCGGTCATGGTCTCGACCTCGGGGGCGCGCTTGCTGCGTGAAGACGCAGTGGAAACTCTATGCACCGATCTGATCAGTCTTGCCGCCGTGACGACGCCGAACCTGCCGGAGGCCGAAATGCTCTGCGGCCACGCAATAGCTTCCGTTGAGGAGATGCACGCGGCCGCCCGGGAAATCGGGAGGAAGTTCGGAGTATCCTGCGCGCTGAAGGGAGGTCACCTGGGAAACGGCCGAAGCGAGGGCGGGGGGGATACCGTCAGCGATGTCCTTTACCATGAAGGCAACACTATCGAGGAGGCGTTTCCACGCGTTCGCGCCCGCGAGACGCATGGCACGGGATGCGTGTTTTCCGCCGCCCTGACGGCGTGCGTTGCGAGCGGCGACGATCTCCCGACCGCTTTCAGAACTGCGCGTCTCTTTGTGGCCGAGGCGCTCGCCCGGCCGCTTAGCGCCGGCCGGCATTTCCCGCTCGGAATACGGCCTCGATAGGAGATTAGAGTACTTGCGCGCCGTCCGAGGGAACCACGACGCGCACGTCGCAGGCGTAACCGAATTGGCGGGCATACGCCGCCACGACCGCGGCACCGGCGCGTTCGGCTTCCGAACGGCCGACCAGCATCACCGCGCTGCCGCCGAATCCCCCGCCGGACAGCTTCGCTCCCAGAATGCCGGGAATCTCCGCGGCGGTATCCACCAGGAAATCCAGTTCGCTGCAGGAGTTCTCGAAATTGGTGCGCGAGCTTGCGTGCGAGTCAAACATAAGCCGGCCGAGGTCTTCCATCGCGCCCTGTTTCAGCAGAGAGCGAGCAAGCACCACCCGCTCGTTTTCGCCGATGGGATGCAGCGCGCGCCGGGCGGTCTCGTTGTCCATGCCGCCGTGATGTCTGTTCCACTCCTCGACCGAAACGTCGCGCAGGGCGGACACGGGATGATCCAGTCTTGAGTCGAAGAAGCAGGCCGCCGCTTCGCATTGTTCCCTGCGGCGGTTGTACTCGCCGTCGACAAGCGCATGACGAGCGCGCGTGTTGCAGGTCAGGAAGCATATATCCGCCGGCGCCGGCACCGTTTCCACCTCAAGAGTGCGGAAATCCGTCATTACAAGGTGTCTGCGCTTACCGAAGAGACTTGTGATCTGGTCCAGAAGCCCGCACTTAACGCCGGCAAATGCATGCTCGGCGGCCTGCCCTATTCTGGCCAGGTCCAGCTTGTCCGTGTCCACGCCGTAGAATGCTGCAAGGGCAAGGCCGCCGGACATCTCCAGCGCCGCCGAACTCGATAGGCCCGCGCCAAGGGGTATGTTTCCCAGGAAGAGGGCGTCGAAGGCGCGGCGCGGCTTGTCATCAAGCAATGTCAGCAGGCCGGCCATAGTGCCGGTAATGTAATTGAGCCATGCCGGCTCGCCCACGGGATGCGGCGCGCCCGCCTCGAAATCCGCGCCTTCCATAATGTCGCCCGCGACACACCGGCAGGTCGTGCCCTCCGCCTCGGAAAGGAGAAAGAAAGTGCCCAGGTCGACGGCCGCCGAAAGCACAAAACCCTCATTGTAGTCGGTGTGATTGCCTAGGACTTCAATCCGCCCCGGAGCATAGGCCGCTGTAGAATGCGGACGTCCGAAGACGTCCCGGAACTTGCGGCATGCCGTCTCGTAAACGGCGCCGTCCTTTCCAATGTCAAGACCCGCGGATCGCGGCGAGCACTTCATCGCGCTTCTCCTGCATCAAGCGGGCCGTTCTTGCTTCGAGATTCAGTCGAATCAGCGGCTCGGTGTTGGATGGACGGACGTTAAACCACCAGTCATCGAATTCTATCGTGACGCCGTCTAGCTCGATCAGGCGGCCGTTCTCGTAAAGCCCCTTCAGCTTTTTCAGGACGGCGTCGGTGTCTTCGACTTCGGAATTGATCTCCCCGCTGGAGTGATAGCGTTTCAACGGTTTAACGATCTGTGAAAGCGAAAGGTCCGAGCAGCTGACGATGTTGGCGACGCTCAGGACCGCCATGGCCGAGCTTTCGGTGTAGTAGTTGTCGCGAAAATAATAATGGCCGGATAGTTCTCCGGCGAAAATCGCCTTGCTGTCGCGCATCTGCTGCTTGATGAAAGCGTGGCCGACGCGGCTCATCATGGGAGTGCCGCCGTTCTCTTCTATGATCTCCTTGACCGCCCAGCTACTGCGAAGGTCGTAGTAGATGACGCCTTTTTCGTGCCGCAGAATATCCTGCGCAATCAATGCCGTGATGACATCCATGGCGATGATCTCGCCGTTTTCATCGACGAAGCCGGCGCGGTCGGCGTCGCCGTCGAAAGCGACGCCGAAGTCGTACTGGCCTTCGCGCACCTTGTCACGCAGAGCGGCCAGAGTTCTATGGTTCAGGGGGTTGGCTTCATGGTTCGGGAAAGTGCCGTCCAGCTCGTCGTATAGGGAATCAATGCTCAGGGACGCCTGGAGCGCTTTGCTTTCAACGACTCCCATTGCGTTTGCCATGTCGGCGGCAATGCGCACCGGACGCTCCAGGCGAGCGCCCTCTGCCACGTGTGTGATGTAATCCGGCAGTATGTCGTGACGGGTCAGGGCGCCCGGCGCGGCGGCCGCGGCATCGAAAGTTCCCTCGTTGAATATCCGCTCGATATCCCGGATACCCGTTGCGCCGCTGATCGGAACGGCGTCCGCGCGAGTCAGTTTCAGGCCGTTCCATTCTCCCGGATTATGCGAGGCCGTTATCATAACGCCCGCTTCGGCGCCCAGTTTGCCGGTGCCGAAATAGAGCATCGGGGTTGAACAAAGCCCGAGATCGACTACGTCGCAGCCCTGAACAGCGAGACCCCCGGACATGGCTTCGAAGAGCTCGCCGGAATGCGGCCTCATGTCGCGGCCGACTACCGCCGTCCTGCAGCCGAGGAACGTTGCCAAGGCGCGTCCGATGCCGTAGACGATTTCACCAGTCAACGTGTCTCCGTAGATTCCCCTGATATCGTACGCCTTGAATATTCCCGCCATGTATCCTCTTAAGTTTCCTGATTGATTGACATTCGTCCCGTCCCCGGTCGGACGGAACAGATCCTAAGCCGGAATGCCGCTCTTAATCAAGCAGAATGGTCCCCGGAACGTACGTGTAGACCGTAGCGTCGAAGCTCCACGGCGGCAAAAAGTTGTCGGCGATCTGTTGTTGCGCGTCGTCGCCGCGGCACTGTATCCTCGATAGCGAGAATGAACGAGAAACCCGTCATAGCCGTCACCATGGGCGATCCGGCCGGTATCGGTCCGGAGATTTGCCTGCGGGTTCTGGCAGAGGGCGTTTTCGCCGACACCTGCCGTTTGGCCGTGATCGGGTCCTTATCGATTCTGCGTCGGGTAGCTGAGACAACCGGAATTGCACTGCCGGATGTGCCGGTCCGCGGTATCGGCGATCCGCGGCCGTACCCGGCGCCGGCCTGCATTGAGGATTTGCCCATGCAGGGCGGAAGCGTGACGCCGGGCGTATGCAGCGCGTCTTGCGGGCAAGCCGCATTTGACTGCGTCGCCGCGGCCGTTCGCGCCGCGCTGGAAGGGCGCGTTTCAGCGCTTGCCACGGGCCCGATCAACAAGAAGTCGTTGAACATGGCCGGCCATGCTTATGCCGGCCATACGGAAATCCTGGCCGAAATGACGGGAACGGACCGCTACTGCATGATGCTTACAGCCGACGCCCTGACCGTCAGCTTTGTGACCACCCATCTCAGATACGCGAACGTTCCGGGGTCGCTCACGGCCGCCAGGGTGACCGAGGTCATAGAACTGACGGCCGAAGCGCTGGGCAGAATAAGGAAGCGCGCCGTGAGGCTCGGCGTATGTGCGCTTAACCCTCATGCCGGGGAGCAGGGGCTTTTCGGATCCGAAGAAACCGAGCTGATCGTGCCCGGGATCGAAGCGGCCCGGGGCAGGGGGATCGACGTCGAAGGCCCCCTGCCGCCCGATACGGCCTTCACCGAAGGCGTCCGCCGGCGTTTCGACGGTGTGATTTGCCAGTATCACGACCAGGGACACATCCCGTTCAAGATGCTGGCTTTCGAAACCGGGGTCAACGTGACACTCGGGCTTCCGATCGTCCGCACTTCCGTAGATCACGGGACGGCCTTCGACATTGCCTGGCAAGGTATTGCGAGCCCCGTCAGTCTCAGTCAGGCAATTCGCCTTGCCGTGGAACTGGGACGACTCTGAAGGGCACGTCCGGCCGGAAAACGAAGAAAGATGGAGCCGGACCGCCGTAGCCATATAAAATGCGCAAGCAACCTGGTCCCGTTAGGGATTGTCAAGAATAAGGCTTGATCTGTTGACAGGTCCTTACGGCTTCACCCGCACTGACAAACGGTCCAGCCCCTGTTTTTTCAGTCTCCGAACTTTCCAGTACTTGATTAACAATCAATGCATAGCAGCCAGCGCCACCAGAATAGTGAAGAAAACGAAGAGATAAGGTATCGCGATGACCAGGGCGCGGCAGGCTTTCGCGATTACTTCCCGGCACTCACGCATGATGGACGGATTCTAGCCAAAAGCACGATTTGGAGTCAACACATAAGTTTTTCCCCGATAGTCCTATCAGGGAAAACCCTGATGCCCTTATCAGGTTTTCCCTGATGCCTGCATCAGGTTTTCCCTGATGGCAATAAGGGACACACACGAACGGTGCGCCGGGGCAGTCACTGATGGCGCACCGATGGTGTGTCCCTAGAACTGCAATAAATGTTCGCGAATCCAGCGCCTTCGTGCGATCCTCTCCAGACATTCTCTGCAAAGCGACGCTCAGACATTGCGTCAAGGAGCGCGAAGCGAACGGAACGAAATGAACGCCAGAGAAAATCTACTGAGAGTCATTCGCCATGATTCGCCCCGGTGGGTTCCGAATGGAATGGAATCGGTTATAAACATCGGGTCACCGGTTGTCGAGCGACCGCGCCAGGCCGGATCGGACGCATTCGGCGTCGAGTGGTCGCTGGAAGAGAAAGCTGAGGGCGGCACCTATCCGACGCCCGGCGGCCATCCCGTTACGGACATCTCGAACTGGCGCGCAGAGGTGTCGATGCCCGATCCGGATGAACTTGACTGGACCCCCGTCCGGGCATCGGCCGAAGCGGTGGATCGGGATGAATGCCTGCTGCAAGGCTTCGTAGAGATGGGACTGTTCGAGCGGTCCTACCTGCTTCTCGGTATGGAAGCGGCCCTCGTCGCCTTCCTGTCTCAGCCGGAAGCGATGTGGGACCTGGTCGCGGCAATTGCCGACTACAAGATCGAGTTGATCGAGCGATTCGACGATGCCGTCGGCATGGATATGCTGTGGTACGGCGACGATTGGGGTACGCAGAGCGACCTTTTTCTTCCGCCGCGGGTCTGGCGCCGGATCATCGGGCCTCATACGAAGCGGATATACGATTGCCTGAAGAAGAGGGATATCATTATCAACCAGCACTCATGCGGCAGAATCGAATCAGTGTTTGCCGACATGATCGACATGGGAGCGGACATCTGGAATCCGTGCCAGCCCTGCAATGATCTGGCCGCTTTGAAGAAGAAATTCGGCGGCCGTATTACTTTCTGCGGCGGGATCGACAGCCAGTTCGTGCTTGCCCGTCCCGGCGTCACGACACGAGAAGTGCGGGCAGAAGTGCGCGCGCGCATCGACGCTCTCGCCGAGGGCGGCGGCTATATCGCGGCACCCAGTCACGGCGTGCCTTACGAGAAGGAAATCATCGACGCGATGAACGACGAAATCTCCACTTACGGGCGACGGATATATGCCGGTAACGGTCAAGGGACCAGTCGCGCCCTGCCCCTGAATAATGCGGGGTAGGGGGCAGCGGGCGAGGGCAAGGGGCCCGCCGGCGGAACCGCCAAGGAAGAAACTACGAATCACGAAACACCCAAATCCGAAGGAAATCCGAATGACCCGTCTTCGCCCCGACCAGCTTCGCGGTCGGGACTAAGGCGGGCAAGCAACCCCCTGTGGCCAGGTCTTGCTCGATCCCGCGGCGCCGCGTCTTCAATCTTTCGCGAGGAAAAAAAGCCGTGATCGCGAGTAGCGACGGAAAAAGGAATTCAATGTTTGATATCCGACCAGGCAAAGGACTTGGCACGCTGCGGCGGGGTATGCAATGATCTGGAAAAGGGCCGGAAGCGAGGCCGCCGCGCGGTCTCGATGTGCTGTTTCTTGTCGGTTATTGGATGTTGAGCCTTAAGATGACGGATAAGCAACGTGTGAGGATCTGATGATCATAAGATCGCTTGACGGCAACTGGAAAGTTCGGGACGAAAGCCTCTCGTGCAAAGGTCTGCCGGGGCTCAAGAAGGTGAAGAAACGCTCGGGCTGGATGTCTGCAATGGTCCCCGGTGAGATCCATCTGGACCTGATTCGCGCGGGGCGTATGGCGGAGCCGCTGGTCGGTCTCAACACGAGAAAAAGCCGCTGGCCCGAGAAACGGTCCTGGTGGTTCAAGACGTCTTTCAAAGTCGATGCCTCTTTCCTGAAGTACGAGCGCCAACAGGTCGTCTTTGAAGGACTGGATCTCTACGCGCAGGTTTTCCTGAACGACACCCTCGTGGGCGAGGCGAAGAATGCCTTCGTGCCGCAGGTCTTCGACGTGCGCCACGTGCTCGGTAAAGGCGTCAACACGCTGGTCGTGCGGTTGACCGTGGGGGCGGAGCTGGCGCCCGCGGAATTCCAGCCGAGACCGCCGGACAAGACCGTCTACGGCGCGCGCGGCAAGTTCCGTGGCCTCCCGCACTTGCGCAAGCCTTCTTTCTGCTACGGTTTCGACTGGGTAGACGCGCTCCCCAACATCGGGATCTGGCGCGGCGTGCGAATCGAGGGACACTCAGGGATAGTTCTGCGCGACGTCCGTCTCGATACCCGGATCGAGGGCAAGGCCGTGTTCCTGGACGCCAACATCATCGTCGAGAACCTCCACGCGTGGAGCGAACGGGCAGGCCTGCTCGATCTTGTCGTGGCGTCTCCGGACGATAAGAAGATCACTCACAAGGTGACCTTGAGCGCGCAGGTCGGGCGGTCGCCGATCGCCTTCAGGCTGAAAATACCAAAACCGCGGCTCTGGTGGCCGAACGGCATGGGGGAGCAGCCGCTCTATCACGTGACGGCGCGCGTTATGCGCGAGGGGCGAATCTGCGACGAGCGCGAGATGGACATCGGCCTGAGAACGGTGGAGGTCGACCGCTCGCCGATTGCGGCCGGAGGCAGCCGGTTCTGCGTGCGTGTGAACGGCGAGGACGTCTTTTGCCGGGGCGGGAACTGGGTTCCGGCGGACGCCATCATGGCCCGGGCCGGCCGGAAGAAGCACGAGGAGCTGATCGCGGAGGCGCGCAACGCCAACATGAGCATGCTTCGTGTCTGGGGCGGAGGAATCTACGAGTCGAACGACTTCTACAGCGCCTGCGACCGCGCGGGCATCCTGATCTACCAGGATTTCGCGTTTTGCGGCCGGTATCCGGATCGCCCCGAGGAGTTCCGCGATGCCGTCCGCAAGGAGGCCGAGACGGCCGTGATGCTGCTGCGGCATCACCCCTGCATCGCGCTCTGGAGCGGGAACAACGAAAGCCTGCAGTCCTTCGCGGGGTGGGGCGGCAATCGAGGCAAGAAGTTCGGCGACAAGGATCTCGACATCGGCGGGAGTCTCATCTTCAACCATATCCTGCCGGACGTCTGCCGCGCGCTCGACCCCGAGCGTTTCTACTGGCCGAGCAGTCCGGCCGGCGGCGACGATCCGAACGACGAGACCATCGGCGACTGCCACTGGTGGCGCGGGTGCACCATGAACCCGGACGTCAACCGCCGAGTCAATCACGAGGTCTACGACGAATGCCGGGCCCGGTTCGTGAGCGAGAGCGGCGTGCTCGGCGCCCCGCACCTGGCGTCGATGAAGCAGTACCTCGGCCCCGGAGAGCCGCGCATGGACTCACGGGTATGGAAAGAACACAAGAACACCTTTGACAAAGGGATTACGATCGAGACCGCGATTCGCACGCACTACGCGGACCCGGAGGGGCTCGATCTGAAGGACTATATCCTGTATTCGCAGATGTTCCAGGCGACGATGTACGGCCGTTTGATGGAGGCCATGCGCTTCCGGAAACACGACCCGCGCGACGACTGCCAGGGGGCGCTGATCTGGATGTACAACGACAACTGGGGGGAGATCGGCTGGACGCCGATCGATTACTACCTGCGGCGGAAGCCATCCTATTATTGGCTGCGCAACGCGAACACCCCGGTGAAGGCGATCGTGCGCCGGCGGGGCAGGAGGCTGGTGACGCGGGCGGTGAACGACACCATGAAAGAGTGGCGGCCTGTCGTCCATTACGGCTGGATGCGCATCGACGGTTCGGACACGAAAATGAAGTCGCGCGCCGTCCGCCTCGGCGCGAACAGCATGGTCGAGATCGGGAGCGACACGATTCCCGCCGCCAGGGCGCTGGATCCGCACGATTGGATTTACGCCGCGTACCTGGCTCACCGTTCCCTGGATGCGGCTCCTTCGATCTGGCCGCTCGCGCCGTATCGCGAGCTGTCGGTTCCTGAGCCGGAGATCCGTGTCACGGCCAAGGGCAGGACCATCCGGCTCGTCAGCAAGACCTACTGTCACGGTGTGCATGCGGCAGACGAGGGCAGGGGGATACTGTCGGACAACTACTTCGACCTGCTGCCGGGCGTGGCGAAGTCTGTCACGGTCGTTGTGCCGAGAATCCCCGGGAAGATCCGGTTCGAGACGACGAAGAGGCGATGAGAAGCGTCGTTGCGGCAATTGTATTGTTGCTGACCCATGCAATGATGTCCACGGCGGCGGAGAACCAAACCAGTCAACACCCCAGACAGGCATTGAATTTACGTCGGATTCGGTTGCACCCGCGGGCCACATTGTGATATCAGACCGGATCTTGAGCACGGAACCGGTTTTCTTGCGGAATTTCTGCAGGGAAGAGGGATCTTCGGTCAGGTGCCTGGTGAACTGCCGGGAAAGCAATTACAGGTATGAATGATAACTGGAGGAATGGAACAATGACCCAATTGGTAAGCCGTCCGGATTACGAAGCCCAAATTGCCGCAACCCGCGACGAACGTATGCAGTGGTGGAAGGACGCGCGTTTCGGCATGTTCATTCACTACGGCCTGCACACGGTGCTCGGCCGAAACGAGTGGGCGATGGCGATCGAAAACTGGGAGATCTCGGAGTACGAGAAGCTGGCGGAGCAGTTCCGTCCCCAGCCCGGCTGCACCCGTAAATGGGCGCAGCTCGCCAAAGAAGCCGGCATGAAGTACATGGTCCTGACCTCCCGCCACCACGAGGGCTTCAGCCTGTGGGACAGCAAGACCAATCCGTACAACACGGTGAACTGCTGCCCGGGCGGCCTTGACGTCGTCAGGGAGTTCATCGAATCCTGTCGTGAGTTCGATCTCGGTGTCGGTCTCTATTTCTCGTTGATGGACTGGCATCATCCGGATTCGTGGCGCGCGGCGTTCGACCCCGAAGCGCGCGCCCGGTTCCTGGAGTTCATCCGGGGAATGCTGCGCGAGCTGCTGGGCGGCGACTACGGCAAGATCGATGTTCTGTGGTACGACGTGTCGCGCCCCATGGAGTCGCACGAAGGTTGGGGCTCACTGCAGATGAACCAGATGGTGCGGGAGATGCAGCCGCACATTATCATTAACAACCGCTCGTACCTGGCTGAAGACTTCTCTACGCCCGAGGAACACCTTACCGCCGCCGAAGCCGGTCGCGGCTGGGAATCCTGCATGACCTTCAACCGCATCAGTTGGGGCTACCTCGACAGCGCCCAGGTCGCCCCCTACAGCTACAACGCCCACGGCATCCTGCGCATGCTTCATACCGTCTGCGGCAAGTGTGGCAACCTGCTCCTGAACATCGGCCCGACCGTCGAGGGCGACGTCCCGGCCGAGGCCGTCGAACCGCTCCAGACCGTGGGCAAATGGCTGGCGGCGCACGGCGACGCCGTCTACGGCAAGCTCGACCCTTGCGGAGTGGGAAGCGCCAGCGGAACCGGCGCGTTTACGCGGCGCGGCAACAAGGTCTACTTCTGGCAGTGGATCTGGAGCGATGCCCTCATCTTCGGCGGCTTCGAAACGAAGCTCAAGGCGATCCGCACCTTGCCCGGCGGCAAAGAGATCGGATTTGTCCAGACCGATCGTCGCATCACGGTCGATCCCCGGCCGGAAACGCTGCGCGATCCGATCTGCAACGTGACCGTCCTCGAGCTCGAATTCGACGACGTTCCCGTTCATTACGGGTGCAGCGCCTATCCGCAGCTTCACGGCGGCAAAGACCGGCTGTCCGGTCAATAAGGCCAGCGAGCCCTGTAGACGGCTTGCGATAGTACCCCCGAAGGCACCGTGGACCGGGCCGGTGTCAGCAGGAACGCCTACTATTCGCTGGCACGGAAACCGTCGGTCTTGCCGGCTTCGCTGAAGTTGTTTGCCGATGCCCTGGGTGTGCCGCCGAGCGAGCTTCTGGAGGAAGATCCCCCCGCTGTTTCGAAAGCGCGTCGCCTTCGTGCCGAGGTCGACAGGATTGCGCGGATGCATCACGATGTGGATCGCGACAACGTGCAACATACGTTGCTGTTACTTGAAGAAACACCGGTATCGCGCTTGAGGAGGGCATTGCGACGTGGCAGAGGAATCCATATTCAGTCCTGAGGAAGCCGAACTCCTCAAAGAGCTGATCCGACAGAAGGTGGATTTCATGGTCGTAGGACTGGCCGCGGCGGCCCTGCAGGGGGCTCCTTTACCCAGGATGTAGACCTCTGGTTCAGAGACCTTGCCGATCCGGGAATTCGACGGGCCCTTAAGAAGGTCGGCGGCACTTATGTGCCTCCCGTCATGCTGCATCCACCCATCTTCGCCGGTGAGGCCGTAAGCCTGTTTGACATCGTAACCCACATGCGCGGTCTCGAAAGATACGACAAGGAGAAGCAGCACACCTAAAGGCGCCCCTGGGACGGTTCCGGGTCAGGCTGCTTTCACTGGAGCGAATTGTCAAGAGCAAGACGGGCCACCGCGCCGGAAGGACAAGCCGGCGCTTCCGGTTCTTTCTGACGCCCTCAAGACCATCCGCGCACGTCAGCGGAAAGATTCGCCGTAAGCGTAACGGCGCGTCGGCGCCGGTTCGGAAACGTCATTGTGCCGATCTGAAGAATTCTACTCGGCGCTAAGAATTCCCAGCTTGACCTCAAGGTAGCGAATGTCCGCCTGATCCTCCGGACGGTCGGCGCGACGTTTGCTCTCAAGCAGGTCCTGCAGTGCGAGACAATGCACTTTAGTGCCGTTCTCGGTCCGGTTCATGACTCCGCGGGCCTCGGCTTCATCGAAAGACGGCAGTCCCGGGCCGCCCAAGTGGAACTGAAGAATTCCCCACGGCGTCTGGTAGGTCTGTACGAAGTTCTCGCCGCGTGAACCCAGGGAAAGCAGAGGGACATCGAATGCCTCGCCCATCAGTTCGTTGATTTTGTCGATATTGCCCTGGTCGCGCGGCGGAATAAAGATATCCCAATCCATCGAGAAGCGCGGCATTCCCTCGAGGCGCAAGGCTTGACCGCCAATCAGGAGGTAGCGTATGCAGGCACTGTTGAAACGCCCGATCACTTCGTCCATCGCACCCCTCCCTGCAGAGCTATCCGATCGAGCAGATTCCTCTTCCATGCGTTGAACTCGCCATAGGAGCTGAATTTCCTCGAATTGAATCTGGGCAAGCCCTGGGCTTGAGGCAGGCGAATCACCTTGTTCTCTCTGGCCCAGATACCGTATTTTGCCGAGTAATCATCGGTGTACTTCATTCGCTCCCGTTCTCCGATCGGGAAGATATCTCACCACAAGGCGCAAATGTCAAGAGGCACCGATGTTGAGCCTGCGAAGAATCGCCGCAGTGGCGAGTGGCGGGCGGCAAGTGCCAAGAGAGGAGAGGGCCTGGCGGGGCGTTGTGGGGTGTTGGCTTTTGCAGGCGGCCTGGTTTAGGATGTCAACGGCTGGTCGCCCGCCTATCCGTGTTATCAGTGCAATCCGTGGTTGCTTACTCTTTAGTTGGGGTTACGCTGTGCCATGTCTTTTTCGTGAAATAGAACTTCCGCGGGCAATGGCTGCTTCTTTTCTCCCGGCGGCTGCCAGGAGACGTTCAGGATCTTGCTCTTGAGCCACTGAAAATAGGCCAGCCTGAACGTGTGGTATCCCTCGGCCAGGCCGACGCTGCCGCTGCGTTCGATGTGGCCGTGTCGCCCGTCGTTGTCAACGATCGGCTCGCCGTCAATCCAGAGCACTGAACCGTCGCCGGACAGCACCGAAAACACGTAAAGCCCGTCTTCGGGAACCTTTAGGTATCCCTCGTAAAGCGCCGCGAAGTTGTCTTCGCGCCGACCATCAAGATCGAGGGTGGGGGAGGCGATGACGCCGGATGCGCGCACCTCGTTCTCCCGGGGGGGGCGCCAGCGCGGTAGCGCGCCGGTCTCGTAGTAGCGGTACCGCAGTCCGGAGCGCAGCGCTCCCTCGGGATCGACCGCAGCACGTTGCGGCAAGTCCAGCACGTCCACTTCCGCCACCGCGCTGAAATGGATCGAACGGAAATCGGACAGAAAGACAAGCCGCAAAAAACGGGTGCTGACCGTACTGCCCAGCGCGACGATCATCGGGCTCTCGATCCGTCCGAACTCGCCGGCGGTCAGCGCCTCGCCCCATGCCTTGCCGTCGGCGCTTACGTACACTTCGTATTTCTTCGGCACGCCGCGCCCGTTGTTCGCGCGCGGGTACAGCAGGATGGCCTGTATAGGGTTCTCACGGCCCATATCGATTTGAATCTCGTGAGGGTGGGGGGGCTTGGTGTTGGTCCTGTCCGAGAACCAGAAGGTGTCAAGGTTACCGTCGATCAAGTTGGCGCCCGTCGCGTCCTTGCCGTCGTCGCTGTCCGTGTAGACCACCTTCCAGCCTTTCTTGGAACGGCCGAGGCAGTGTTCGAACACGTGGGTGGTCAATCCGCAGTCCTTGCGACGGACTACGGCCCGCACAACGTGCGATCCGGGAATGGAGAGCGGCCCGTCGTAGACTTCGGCAGCGCCGACCGCCGGGGCCGGACCGTCAACTGTGAAAAGGATCTCGCAGTCTCCGCCGCCGGAAGACTCCATTACCACCAGCCCGTCGGCATCGCGCCGGATATTGAGCCTGACCTGCCCGGTAAAGGCATCCGAGGCATACGATTCCCAGTGCTCCAGCGTCAGCATGCCGCGCCAGCCCTGCACGTACTCCTCCGTGTACCACATGTCCGAAAGCTCCTTCTCCAGGATGTCCAGCATCGGCAGGGCTTCCTTGCGCAGGTCGGTGAGGTAAGCCTCGGCCTCGTTCATTCTGCCGGCGAGGAGCAGGTTGACCATTTTCTCCCTCAACGAGAAGGCAGCGTACGTCTCCAGCAGGTCCGGCCCGCCCTTGTCGCCGAAGCCTTCCCGCTTCTGCACGGCATAGTCGGGAAAATCGAGCGAAGCCAGCCTTCCGGCGGCGTCCAGGTGGGCTTCCAGAGGCCTGGCAAAATACTCGTCATAGCCCTTCTCCGACATATACGAAATATTCCTGCCCGCCCTGGCAATCCTGAACTGCTCCTGCATCCGATCGATCAGTGCCAGGACATCTTCGCGCTTTGAGACGTCCTTCAGCAGCCATTCCGTCATGGCGGAATGGCGCCACATTATGCGGTAGTACTCGGTCAGCCCGTACATGTTGTCGTCCAGCTTGCGCATGGCTTCCACCGCCGCGTCGCCGTGCCTCTGGCGGTAGGTTGCCCCCCGCGCCTTTTCGTAATCGTAGTGAACGGGATCCCACGCCCAGAAGAGCTGTATGGCGGCGATGTCGAAGCCGTCGTTCTGGGCGCAATAGCCGGTCATATGCTTGTCGCCCTCACGCAGATCGTCAAAGGTGAAGCGCCCCCAGCATTTTTGGTTGAACGGCATCTGCGCGAAGTACCGGCGCACCGGAACCGGCGCGTAGAAGCACGTGGCGCCCATGGCGAAGTTGTGCCACCAGATGTAGTTCTTGATGCCCACCGCTCTGGCGTCGTCATAGTGGCGCTTCGTGCTGAATACATCGTGCGGGGGGCCGGTAATATAAAAAATCGCCTCTTCAAAATCCTTGAATTTGGCCATCCGCTTGTTGTTGTACGAGTTGAGGTAATCGTAGTCCGCCCCGGCAATTACGGCGATGCGGTCTCCGACCTCGCCGCAATGTTCCTTGATGATGCCGGTAACCTTGCCGCACAGCGCCTCGGGATCCTCGCCCATGCCGAAGTCGTCGAAGGAGACATAGATGCCGTAGCAGCCCTTCTCCAGCCACGACCGCGTCTCCTGCTCGGCGTACGCATGGCCGTCGCGGGCGACTGCGCCGTTGATGACGCCGTACGGCTTCAACCCGCGCTTCCAGCACTCGTTAACGAGATCCTCGCTGACCTCGGCGCTGTTGAACGTGCGGAACTGTGTCATGTTCGCGCGAGCGTGTGTCACCTGGTCCAGGGCGTCTGGAGTTTCTGTAATGTAGGCCGGATTTCCCGGCCACCAGTCGCGGTAGCGCAGTCCCGACCAGTCGCGCACTGATAGACCGTCCGGGCACAGGACCTTGCCTCCCTCGCGCGTCAAGGTCTCCAGAAAGACGTACTGGGCATAGATGACCGAACGCGGCGCGGCCCCGATCATCAGCACAACCTGTTTGTCGCCGTCCTCGATGCTCTCCAGGGCAAAGGCGTCCTGCATTTGGTCCTTGCCTTGCAGCGAGCCAAGGTTGACGGCGTGTTTGTCCTTGAGGGACTTGAGAAGAGTGTTGCTGTCGAGCGTGCCGAGAACCAGGAGCGTGCCGGCCTCTACCGGAACGGCCTCTTCCGTCACCGTCGGAGCGTCGATTCCGAAGCGCTTCTTCAAGATGTAGGCCAGGCGCGAGGCGGCATACTTTTCCGGTTCCCCGGCCTTCGCACCAAGGACGATGGCTGTCCTGTCGCTCAGGGCGACGGCATCCGCATCATTCACGCGGTACTCCTTGGGTATGGGAAAGACCGGACATTCCGCGGCACCCGACAGAAAGGGCAACACAACGGCGGCAAGCATGAGAAGCGATTTATACAGGGGCATCTTCATCCTCTTGTTTGGTATTGTTCTTGCTGCGGCAATTACGGAGGGGACGGCTATTCCCAGCTCGACTTCAATTCGTGCAGACGCAGGTGCCTGACCCTGACTTCGCCCCTGCCGCAGGCCGCCTTCAAAGAGAGATCCTGCTCCGCCGGGAAGAAAACCTGCGGTATGTAGATCCGGCCGTTGTTGCCGTAAACCTCAACAGAAGCGCGGTCCAGCAGGATCCGCAGGCTTATCGCGCCATCAACCGGTTCGAGTGTTGTACGGACGTCGCCGCACAGCATTGTGCGCGCATCGCAATCGTACGAGACCTTCATGCCGCGCAGCTCTAACACAGTCTCCGATCCGGCAGCCGGCTCGAACTCAACTTCCAGGTCGAAGAGATCTCCCTCGATCCCGTCCAGCGCGTTTTCGCCCGCCTTCAACGCCAGGTCCTTCCATTCGCGGGTCCCGATACGCAGCGACTCGAGTTCCCGGATCGGATTCATGCGCAGGCGCGGACCTTCGCCGCTTGAGTGCAGCGTTAGCTCCGAGGGCGCTGTCATCTGCTGATTGAAAGGCATGCCGGGGTACTCTCCCGGTTTCTGCATCCAGGTAATCTGCACCCGGCGGTCGTCCGGCATGTCGTGCCAGGTCATGGTTGCATAGTAATTGCCCTGGATGACCAGTGAGCATGTGCGGTCCGAAGTCGTTGCCGGTTTACCTTCGAGAGTGCAGAACCTGTGCCCGTCAAAGGTGCCGACGATATAGCTGCCGTCGATAAAGATCATCACCCATTTCCTGCGTTCGGGGTCGCCGTCGAGCGGCAGTTGGAAGAAGTCGACGCAGCCGCACAACTCGTCTCCCCACTTGTCCTGTTCGACGCGGCTCTCGTATTGCCAGTCCTTCAGGTTATCGGAGCTGTAGAAGCCCACGCAGCGCAGTCTCTCCCCCTGTTGGTTGACGAAGTGATCGTAGGTCGGCGCAATCCAGCGCTTTGTCGGCTCGTACCGGAAGGGCCGTGGTGTGTCGATCCGCGCGCCTTCGTGCTTTATGACGGGATTCTCCTCGTAATCTGTAAACGTCATGCCTCCATCGTTGGAATAGGCCAGCGCCAGGCCGATTTTTGTGCGCAGGTAGAACGCGACGATCACGTCCTCTTTCCCTGTCTTGCGGCCGAGCTGGTTCCACCTGTCGATGAAAGCCGCGCCGGAGAAACAGGCGCCGGTCTTCGCGTCCGGGAACAGGACTCTGGGCTGTTCCTTCCAGTGAACCATGTCGGTGCTGACGGCGTGGCCCCAGGTCATGTTGCCCCACTCAACGGAAACCGGGTTGTGCTGGTAGTACATGTGGTACCGGCCATTGTAGTAGATAAGGCCGTTGGGATCGTTCAGCCATCCGGTCTTTGCCGTGAAGTGAAAGCTGGGACGCAGCTTCTCCCTGTAGAAATTCTTCTCGCCGGGAATCGTGTCGGACTGCTTCACCAGCGCGAAGCCGGAGTCGGTGGCCGCCGCGGCCTCCACGCGGGCGCTCTTTCCCCTGTAGCGGCCTATCGAGAAGAATGCGTGCCAGTCGGCTTCCTCGGGACTCGGAGCGAGTGCGACGTCGTAGTCCAGTACGCGCCTGTCATTGATATCGAGGTAGAACTTGCCCTCCGTGCCGCCGTTCTGAATGGGCAGAATCAAGTACTCGGCCGATACCGTGAATTGCTTCTGATGCCGCCCGATGGTCTGGAGGTTGTGCTCCGTCCGCGAGTTTCCCATTCGGCTATCCGTTCTTGCTGGTAATACTACAGCCATTAATAATAACCGCACACTACGTCGCACACTTCGTTCCCAGAGACTGCTGATCAGTCATGCGCCTGCTGGGGCGCGAACCCATACACGTCCAGTTCCCCGATGGAGCTGAAGTACGTGGACCAGAAATCCGACAGGCAGACCAGTCGGATGAAGCGCGCATCGACCTTCTCCCTTAGGCCGATGGTCATGCACTTCTCGATCTTT
>Ga0180435_10000230_pt1 | contig 57691 bp, 59 predicted proteins | sample SS_ome_3_FD_132467 | JGI IMG/M metagenome (GOLD analysis project Ga0180435, IMG submission 132467) | Hypersaline lake sediment archaeal communities from the Salton Sea, California, USA - SS_3_S_1 metaG | ecosystem: Environmental > Aquatic > Non-marine Saline and Alkaline > Hypersaline >... | reverse complement strand
GGGTCACAAATTGAAACTTCGTGCTCGGAGAGCACATCGGTACGGCTACGCCGTGCAAAAGAGGAAAGCAAAATATCGCGTCGCTCCGCAACAAACTGGTACGGAGCGGGCACGCCGAAGCGCGCGGATTTGTCACGAACCTGGGGGTTCGTTCCGACTTTTTTGACGAAGGAGGCAATTTCGGAGAAATTGTCGGATGAGCTCAAAAAATCGGCTTGTTTCGTATCTAAAATCCACTCCCGCAGGGGTTCGACCTTGGTGACAAAAAATTCACAACCTTTGTTGAACTAAAGAAACCCGATACTCCTTTATTCAAAAATAGCACTGCACGTTCAGGAGTCTGGAAACTATCGACTGAATTAATGGAAGCAAAGTCCCAAATATTGGAACAGAAAGCTAGTGGACAAATTAAGATTGAGAAAGATACTATTCATGACAGCAACGGTAAAGAAATAAAGCAAAAATCCTATGACTCAACGGTAATTTTGATAATCGGTCACTGGGATCAAGTTAAAGATGACATAAACTTAACTAAGCAGACTAAAACTAGAACATTTGAGTTGTTTCGACGTGACTCATGAAATATTGAAATCATTACATACGATGAACTGTATGAACGAGCGAAATATTTTGATACAATATAGATATGGACGAACAAACACTCAAACTAATGGAAGATTTGCATGTACGCAATCATCGGCAAGGCCCGGGGAGCGATGCAGCAACCCTCCGCGCACTTGAACTCTCAGGAATAGATACAAATACACCGCTTGCAATTGCTGATATCGGCTGTGGTACGGGCGCAGCGAGCGTTTTGCTTGCTAAGCACACCAAGGCGCACATCACTGCCGTTGATTTCTTGCCTGCATTTCTTGAAAAACTGCAAAAGGACGCGGAGGAAGCGGGCGTTGCCGATCGCATCACCATACTCAACGCAGACATGAGCGAACTACCATTTGAACCAGAGCAGTTTGACGTTATTTGGTCAGAAGGTGCGATCTACAACATCGGCTTCAAGACTGGTATTGAAAACTGGAAGAAGTTTCTTAAACCAAACGGCGTACTGGTCGCCACCGAAATTACTTGGCTCACACCAGACGTCCCCGAGGAGCTTTCACAGTATTGGGCAAGTGAGTACCCAGAAGTAGCAATCGCTTCAACCAAGATCAAACAACTCGAAGACAATGGCTATACTGTTATAGGATACTTCCCACTATCATCTGACAGCTGGCTGTCCGGATACTACGAGCCGCTGAAGCGACAGCACGCATACTTTCTCGCACGCAATGACAATAGCGAAACAGCACAGGCGATTGTAGATATGGACAAACAAGAGTCTACTCTTTACGAAAAGTACAAGGAACACTTCAGCTACGGATGCTACATAGCACAAAAACGAGCGTAGCTCGTTTCTGTCTACGCTAGACTCGAACGAAGCCATAAAGCGAACACGAAGCAGGCACCGAAGAGGCTCTGCGAACGGATGTGAGCGGCCAATGCGAGGTGCGAGCGGGCAGTGAGCGGACGTACAAGCTACCACGCGCTCGGCGATGAAGCCTCGGGCCGACGCAAAGCTGGAGAAAGGGCAACTGTATTATCTGATGCCATTCTATAATTACGCCCTTTCGGAGGGTGAAGCGGCGGCAAGCAAAACCCTTCCATTTCTTTTCCATTTTTTGCGGCTCCCCCCTGCACCCCCCGCCGATTTTTCAGTTGTAAGGAAATGGAAGGGTTTTGCGCCGAGCGGAGGACGAACGGAGGGACGCGAGCGAGTGTGCGCGTGCGCGCACACCAGAGCCTCGCGTACCGCAGTGAGGACGGAGCGACCCGAGGCGGTTGGATACGCGCGTCGAGCGTACGCTTCGCGTCCGCATCACTACGCGATCGGCGCGTGAACATACCATGGTATGTTCATCGCTTCGCGATGAGTTGTGTTAGAGCGAGGTGTGCAATTACATCACAAATTGAAACTTCTTCACGCGACAGCGTGTCGGCACGGCTACGCCGTGCCGACACGCTGTCGCGCAAAGGTCAGTATTTCTTCACAAACGGCCAGCCCAGAAGTGTCAGCTTCTGGGCTGGCCGTTTGTAAATCCCACGGGGAATCGAAAGGCGGAGCCGGTACACAAGACGAGCGAAGCGAGTACTTGTCGGCGAGCCTAGACGAAACGCACTTACTATCTTTCTGAGCGAAGCGATAGAAAGTAGTTAGTGACGTATCGTCGATTCCCCGTGTTGCCGTGAAAGGCGAGGTCTGTTGGACTGTCTTACAGACGGTCCTTCTTGTTTGCCATTTTCTTCCGTGCGCTCAGATAATGTCTAAACAAGGTCCGATAGACGTGCTTATGGCACGTCTTCGGGCTCTCTCGGCGGTAACCGGTGGTGGATCTCCATATGTCAACGGTACAAGTGGTATACTGAAGCTCATGAACGATACAACAACTGAGTTTAGCTTTGTTCTCAAGCCATCAACAATACCAGGGGCGGGTGTTGGCGTATTTGCCGTTCACGTTATTCGAAAAGACACACATCTACGACTATTTGGAGATAAAAGTACAGGTGAGGAAAGAATTCGCTCAATCCAGAAAAGTGCTGTACCGAAACTATTTCACGAGTACTGCAAAGATATGGGTGAGGAGATGATCTGCCCTCAAGACTTCGGTCATATGTCGTTAGGTTGGTATATGAATCACTCCAGTGCACCAAACGCGCATCACATACAGTATGACTGGTATGCATCAAGAGATATACAAGCGGGTGAGGAAATTCTGATTGACTACAACACTCTTAGAGAGCCGGAAGAGGTTAAGGATGAATACTACAAGGTCTAGGTGGCAGCATATTGTTATCCTGATTTTGACGTGGATTCTACTCAGCAGTGAAGGCGTGCTTATGGCACATGTTCGAGCTCCCACGGCATGCTGCTGAAAGCAATAGTGAGGTCTCGAAAGACCCCACTAAATACCGCGTTCATTGTGTCAGTTTGGCAAAGAGGATCGCGGCCAGCAAGATTAGTCCGAACGATATCACAGCCTTGAGAAACGTTTTTGTCTCTTCTCGCTCCCTAGTCTCTCTTTCCCTGTCTTCAACCGCCTCGATTGCTGCTAGTTCTCGCTCAGCACGCTTTCTTCGCAGCTCCGCCTCAGCTTGTGCGGCACGTTCTTGCAGATACTCTGTGTGATGTCTAACATGATAACCCATCGCATGCACCCCTGTGTAGCAAATACACTGTAGTTGAAATTTGGTAACTATATAACAAATTTTGAGTATGTCCAGAGCTACTACTACTCGCTTCTTACAGAAGCTGTATACCTTGTGGACCTTTTGCTTCGCCCTGCTCGCAAAACGTCTCACAAGGTCTTGCGAAGCAGCTTGGGCTGCTTCTCACGCTCACGGCGGTAACCGGGGTTCGGCGTGGTTACGTGACGAATATTCTACTTTGCCCCTAGAGCACGATTTGGAAAAGGTGACTGACCACTTGTTTCGACTGACTCCATTACCAATCCGCCAATGGTCGGAGTTTCTCTTGTTGGCAATGAACATACTTGACTCAGAATGACAGTGGGTTATAGTACGCAAAGTCAAGAGTCTTTGACAATTAATCCCTCACGTTGCGGTCATTCTGTTAAAGAGAGCCATCCAGGCTTGAGCCGTGGGATACTTCAGTAACTGGAGAGTTACAATGAAAACGAAGAAGACGAAACGCGTTCGCATCCTGAATCGCGGCAACCGCAAGGTGGTTGTCATGACGAAGGAAGCGCAGGGCACGATGTACTACCGCGGCCAGTAAGCCCGGTGGCGTAACTGGCGGGGTGTGAGCGCAAGCTCATGCCCCGTTTACTATATCTACAAGGAGATTGTGTGATGAAGCTACAATTGGTAGAGTTGCCGACCGTCGAACGTCGCGATGGTCAAGTGTTGTTTATTTTTCCCTCTCGACCGTACTGGTTTGCTGCTTCACCAGAAGTAGCCGACATTGTATCCCTCCTGGGTTCAGAAACTGACTCCGGAACAGCACTCAGTGCACTTGCGGAGCTGTGGGAAACTGACATCAATGATGTGCGGTCGGATTTTGACGAAGTTATCGACCTGCTACGTGACAATGGTGTGCTTATGGTTAACGGCCTTGCGGATGCCTCTGAAGACGCAACCCTGACGCCCACACACCAGGTGTCAGAGGTGGAGCGGGTGTTAATCATTGCAACGACACGTGCGTGCAACCTCCCGTGCATGCACTGTCACGTGAACGCGCGTACACCGCTTCCAGACGAGCTTGGCACGGAGGAGATCAAGGCAGTTATCGACCAAGTGGCAACTATGCCGTGGGATAAATCAATAACGCACATTGCTCTTACGGGCGGGGAGATATTCCTGCGACCAGATGCACTCGAGCTTATCGAGCATGTGGCGGAGCAGGGATTTCACCCGTTCGTGAACACAAACGCAACGCTGCTCAACGAGAGCCTGATTGAGCAACTGGCAGAGGTCCCACGCCTTAAGGTGAGCATATCGCTTGATGGAGCGGACGCACAGACGCACGAGTACATTCGTGGTCCTGACACGTTTGATGCAACCATAGCGGCGATTAGTTCACTGGTGCAGCGAGGTGTCCCAGTAGCCGCAAACATGTTCGTGCACGGTGGAAACCTCGCCCATGTTGGTGACACACTGGAACTCGCGCGTTCTCTTGGGATGCAGGGATTCAACTGTCTGCCGCTCATGCGGGTCGGCAGAGCGAACTCCCGGAGGAGTCAGCGGCTACTGGTACCGGTTTCTGAAGTTAATCTGTACCGCACCCTGTTCGGACTGCTACGAGACTCTGCAGAGTACCGCGCTCTTATGAAACGGTCGACGTTCGTCAACCAGATCATGGGAGTCGCCGGTGGTGTTAAAAGCCACTACTGCGGGGTGGGTACAAACCGGGCGTTATACCTCATGGCTGATGGTAGTCTCTATCCTTGTCCTGACACGGCGTCGAAACAATTCCTTCTGGGAAACTTGCGAGAAGACAACCTGGCAGGGATTTGGGAAGAACATCCGATCTTGGAAGAGCTTCGTGGCCTGGATGTAGACACGATGAACCCAGTATGTGCCGCGTGCGATGTGCGGTACCAATGTGGGGGCAATTGTCGCGGCGAACACTTTCAGGTAACGGGTAACATCACCGAGCCACACTTCAACTGTACAGAGATTCGGAGGTCTATCATTGAAATGATGTGGATGCTGACAGAGGAGCCGATGTTCTTTCAGGAAGCGGTTGATACGTTGTACGACCGCGCAGGTTAGTCTGGTCATCATGTACTTTTGTTTGACTCGTGTACCTAGAAATAGGACACGAGTCTTTTGTTTCTTTGTAGCCAAGTTGTCACTAGAAACGTAGAATAACACTGTATTTCAATAATCCAGATCAAGCCCCATGATTACCCTTCGTCCACATGAGAGAGCAGATATACCACTACGCGTTAAGTGGCTGAACAATAAGGCTGCAAACACCTACCTTACTGATGCCCCGTCGCATGTTACGGATATCTCCGAGCAAACGGATTGGTTTGATCGCTACGAAGTGAATGACGGGAAGCGCTTTTACACTGTTCTGGCTGACAGAATCCCAGTTGGTTTTACCGGGCTTTCTAGTATAGATAACAAGAAAAAGTGTGCGAGTATCTTCATCATGATTGGTGAGGATGAGTACCGTGGAAAGGGTATCGGGAAGGTTATCTTAAGCAAGTTGCTCGAAAAGGGAAGGAAACATGGTGTCAGATCATTTACACTCGATGTGTTCAAAGACAATGCAGCTGCACGGCGTTTGTATACAGGGCTAGGCTTTACTGAGACAGAGTGTGACAATAGTGCGATGGTATCGATGGTCTGCACTACACCACCTGAAACAACAGTAGAAAGCCAAAGACGATGAGTGTGACTGTGGCGATCTCTCGCTTATGGGGGACGCGCGTGATCTTCTCGGCGAAATAGATGGTGCCGATGATGAGTGTCAACGAGGCCAGGTAGATTCCCACAAGTGCCGCCATCGATGCTTGAAAGCCATCAAGAAAGAGTGGTGCGAGTGCAAACATGTCATCGAGCATGGTTGTGAAGGTCATGAAGAAACCCAGAACCACAAGTTTGCCGAAGCGCTGTGGTGAAATGATGCTTGCCTGTGCGCCTTTCACGATACGTTTTGGTGGTTTGACTGCGAGTAGATCAAAATAGATAACTATAGCCATCACAAAAACCAGCCCAGCTACAATAAGGTGGCTATTGGGCAGTACAGTGAGGAAACGGGCTAGGAAGAATGCAATAGCTACAGCAAGGGTGACCGCTATCAGATTACCAAGAGCAAACGCAAACCGACCGACCCCAGTACGTGTCGAAGCACTCAAGACTGGAACATTCGTGAGAGCATCATCTATACTCGTAAAGAAGTTCAGTGTGAAGCCTGCTATAAGATACTTGAGCATGAAACTGGGCAATGCGCAGATACGGAAGTAATGTGCATAGCATAGCATGTCGCATATGCTAGTGCCGCAGTATAGCAACGCTGTTTGCAGCAAAACAGGCACCCATTGTGGATGCCTGCACTGTTAGCGACGTACCGTTTCCTGGGCGTCAACTCGGTAGACAGTTGTAACAAGTTTCGTGTTGCTGTCAGGATATGGCTTGAGCTGAATGATGAGTCGTATTCCGTCACGCTCGCGTCGTACTACATTCATTCCGTCTGGTATATCTTCGCGGATCGGTTCAAGTAGCACTCGTTCAAACTCATCTTTGGATATGCGATGCTTCTCCATATTGCCATACACATGGGCAGTCAGTTTGACCGTACCTAGCTCCGGAACGGATCGGTATGTACCAGGCATTCTGTGCTTACTTGAGTTTCTTCTGTATAAACGTGCCACTATGCACTCCTCAAAAACGCAAACCTAGCAAACTGTATCTAGTGAAGTCAGGCATGTCAACAAGGTGCTTTGCACATCGATGCGCGCTGCCAAGGAAACGTGCCTGTACTTCCTTGCACACGATAAGTTTTCCATGGTATCGTCACTCCGGGTTACACAACGTCTAGATAGACGAGGAGAGGAGCAATTGAAACTCAAGCAATTTGTGATCGTAGCAGTCACAGCGCTGACCGTGCTTGGCGGCTGTGTCCAACAGGGTGTTCGTCCCGACGCACGCATGAGCAGTGCTGAATACCAGTTTATGCAAATCTGCATGCAACGGCAAACGAGCAACCGCACGACAGGCACTGTCGTTGGGGGCCTTGGCGGCGCAGGTGCTGGTTTGATGGTAGACGGCGACAAGCGTGCTCGTGGCGCACTGATTGGTGGTTTGTTGGGAGCTGCGGGTGGCTACTTCGTGGGTCGTACGCTTGACCAACGAGCATGTGAAGTCGAGTGGCTCGTCGAGCAGAACGAACAGCTGCGCGGGCAGGTGACTGTCCTCAAAGATGAGCGCAACCATGCAATCATGCTGACTGGAAGCAGCGACGTGACGTTCGATGTCAACAGTGACCGGGTGAAGCCCGCATTTACACAGCTGCTCAACGGCGTTGGAAGAATGTTGGACCGTGATCGCGGTATGGCGGCCCACGTCGTTGGGCACACCGACAGTACTGGACCAGCAGCATACAACATGGACTTGTCCAACCGTCGTGCGTACTCAGTGGCACATGTACTGATGGGCTACAGTCGAGCCGTGTCGTATGAAGGTCGCGGGGAAGAGTTCCCAGTGGCTACAAATGCCACCTTCGAAGGCCGTGCTGCCAACCGACGTGTCGAAATCGAGCTATCGGTGCCACGCACTTAACGCTCACACTTGTTCCATCTGTAGAAAATCGCCGCGGCCTTTTTGGTCGCGGCGTTGATGTTTAGTACACAGCAGAGATTAGTAGAGGAAAACGCCAGGCACAGGGCCCGGCGTTTGTTGGGTACGTGAAGATTGTTGTTACGCGGCAAGTCCTCCGGCACTGCGCGTTTGTGGCTTGCGCCACGATACCAATCCAAGGGCCACAAGGCCAATGAACAATAGTGCCAACAGTGGAGGGCTTGACACCGTGCCGCTCAACTCGAAGTTGTCGATAAGCAGGTAGCTATCGTAGAGCGGATCCAGATAGTTCACTGACGAAAGCATGATCTTCCAGAAGTCAGTGTCTGACACGTCGGGCAACAGGATGCTGGTTGAAAGCCAGCCTGAGTCTCCATAGGTTCCAACCTGCGATGTGCTGCCAAGCACCTGTGCTTGCACCGGAACTTCGCTGCCGTCACTGTTCACCGCAACCAGCGCCTGACTTGCATTGTCGTTGAACCAGTCAAACGACAGGAAGGCGTAGTCGAAGCTCAGTGCCGTGCCTGCGACGGCCTTAAAGGTCTGACTGAGCTGCGTCACCAGGTTCCCGGCTTGCAGCACGGCGAAGTAGTCTCCTTCGGTTGGGGTGTAGATGGTGCCGTCAGCTGCAGTTGCAGTGCTAACGACGCTTACGTAGTGGGATGGGTTGGCTGTCCATCCGGTGGTGTCACCGGTTTCGAACCCGCCATTGATCAACCCTGCCTGCGCGGACGAAACAAGTCCGATAAACAACAGGCTTGTGAGCAATTTCTTCATTATGTACTCCAAAAATTGGATTTGAATGTATACGTACCCAAGGGAGGAGTATACAGACATATTACGACATGTCAACAGAAAATTGTCTATACCATGTTTCATCTCCGACTCAAACTGCGGTAAGCTACTAGCTATGACGCAGGATCAAGCATTTGAGGTGCTGACAATGGGCAAGAACGTTTTTTTGACTGGTGCTGCCGGTACTGGGAAGACACATGTTCTGAATCGCTACATACGGTGGCTTAGAGAGCGTGGCGTGGAACCAGCAGTGACTGCAAGCACCGGTATTGCCGCAACACACATCGGTGGACAAACCATACATAGCTGGTCTGGCATAGGTATCAAAGACTATCTTTCACCATACGATTTAGATCGCCTCGAGCAAGCGGAAAAGCTTGTGAAACGTGTCTCGGAGCCACATGTACTGATTGTTGATGAGGTTTCGATGCTTAGTAACAACACACTTGGTCTTGTCGATCAGGTGCTCCGTGTTCTGCGACGGTGTGCAGAGCCGTTTGGAGGTATGCAGGTGGTGGTGTGCGGTGACTTCTTCCAGCTTCCACCTGTTGTACGTGGCTCGAACGATACACCGTTTGCGTTCATCGGCGAAGTATGGAACTCGCTCAACCTACACGTCTGTTACCTCGACGAACAGTACCGTCAGTCTGATGACCACCTGCTCACTATTCTCAATGCAGTTCGTAGTGGTGACATGACCGCAGAACTGGGAACAGCGCTTGAAGAACGTGCAGGCATCATCGCACCCCCTGAGATCCCGCACCTGTATACACATAACGTCGACGTCGACCGACTGAACACAGAGCGACTTACAGCACTCGAGGGCACTATGTACCGATTCGATATGGTGACCAAGGGTAGCAAAAAGAACATTGCACTCCTCATGAAGGGCATTCTTGCGCACGAGGTACTGCAGCTCAAGGAAGGCGCAGCGGTCATGTTTGTGAAAAACCATCCTCAGGGCCTCTATGTGAATGGCACGCTCGGTACAGTAGTGGGTGTCGAGCATGGCGTGCCTGTGGTGCAGACGCTCGACGGCGATACGATCGAAGCAGAACCAGCGGCCTGGCAGCTTGAAGATGGTGAAAAGGTCATTGCTGAGGTTAGACAAGTACCGCTGCGTCTTGCTTGGGCCGTGACCGTACACAAGAGTCAGGGTATGACACTCGATGCAGCACTCATTGATCTCGGAAAGACGTTTGTGCCAGGGCAGGGGTATGTTGCACTCTCGCGCATACGGGACATGAGCGGTGTGTACTTAGTTGGCCTCAATCGCATGGTCTTTGAACGCCACCCAGACGTAGCGGAGGCAGACGAGCAGTTTCTCGCAGCTTCAGCACGTATTACCCGCAGGCTCGAACAAACACCACCGGGACGTTTAGAAGAGCTGCACAAGGCGTTTGAAGAGCGTATCGGTGCAAAGGAGCCAGATCCTACTCGTCTTGAGAAGAAGCCTGTTGAGAAAGTGTCAACTATCGAGAAAACCCGACGATTGGTTGCCGAACAGACTCCGTTTGAAGGAATCATAGCTACGCGGGGTATGACTGGGGGTACAATTGTTGGACATATCGAAAAGCTTCTCGAACAGAAGCAGCTTTCACAGAGCGATATTACATACCTGCAGGAAGATATACAGTCACCGGAAGCACTCAAGGAGATACATAAAGCGTTCAAAAAGAAAAAAACAGACAAGCTTGCCCCTGTGCATCGTGCACTGCAAGGGAAGTATAGCTACGACGAGCTCCGTTTTGCACGACTATTTTGCACATCGTAAAGGGTAGGACCGTGGTACAGTAAGAGTATCAGCTCACTGGTCTGCACATACACATATGGTTGGTGCAGATGCTGCAATTCTCAATATTGTATTGGTGGCGTTTTTTGCGCTTGTCGTTTTGACGCTGTCGCACGTGTTGCATCAGCCACCGATTGTGGGGTACATACTGACCGGAATTATTATTGGTCCGGCTGCGACAGGGCTTGTGGGTGATCCTCATATACTTGGTGTACTCGGCGAGCTCGGGCTCGTCGTTTTGCTTTTCTTTATTGGCATGGAGATAGATGTGCACCTTCTGATGCGCAAGTGGCGCGCAGTAGTATTGGGCACGTCGATGCAAATAGTCATCGGCCTATTGGCGATGTTGTTCGTAGGCTCAATCCTTGGGTGGGATGCCTCTCGCATTGTTCTCTTAGGTTTTGTAATCAGTCTCAGTAGTACTGCCGTTGTGCTCAAGTACCTAGAGTCTAAAGAGATGCTGACTACGAGAGTGGGTAGCTACGTGTGTGGAATCCTTTTCGCACAGGATATAGCGGTCGCACCTATGGTTATCATTCTCTCGACGCTCGGAGCAGGGTTTACGCCACTGCTTTTAGGTAAGCAGATAATTGGCATAGTATTGCTTGTGTCTCTTTTCTACTTCCTCTGGTTGCATAAGCCTCTTGCGCCTCGCGCTATGCAACGCTTTTTACGCGACCATGAACATGCATTGTTCTTCAATATCACCGTAGGCCTAGGTGTCGCCGTCCTGACTGGCATGCTCGGTCTCTCTGTTGGGGTTGGCGCATTCCTTGCTGGTATTTTGGTTGGACACCACTACAGCAAGGAGCACATTTGGCATCAGCTCGAAAGTGTAAAGACCATCCTTGTTGCAACATTCTTTATGTCGATTGGTGCACTGATTGACTTGTCGTTCCTCGTTGAACACTGGCGCATCGTGGCGCTGCTTGTTGTCTTGGTGCTCGTGGTAAACACGTTGGCGTATGCAGGCATTTTCTGGTTCCTGAACATTCCTGTGCGACATAGTCTCTACATGGCAGCGCTGCTCGCACAGATTGGAGAGTTTAGTTTCTTCCTCGCACTGGTTGGTCGGCACCACAACCTTATCGATGCATTCTCATACCAGATGACTGTCGTCGTAATAGCCGTCGCCCTGCTTGTGAGTCCGTTGTGGATCGCGCTATTTCGCCACATAGAACCGAGGTCCGCTGTGGTATAGTACGGCCATGAACAATGAACCACATCAAGGCGTCATTGTGCTCGGCGTTGTGGTAGCGATCGTGCTCCTCATGATGGGGCTCGGTGCGCTGCTGCCACTTGTGGTATTGGGTGTCTTCTTCTACATCCTCATGCAGCGAGCCAAGGGTGCCACTATACAAGCTAATCCAGTATCTATGAACAACGTTAACCTAGACCGCTTCTTTGGGAAGCTCAGACGCGCTGGTACATGGACTGTGCTAGGCATTGTCGGTCTCGTCATTTTGATCAACATGATCGTAATTGTGCCAGCAGGACAAACGGGTGTCTATCATCTGTTTGGTAAGGTGCGTGACCAAGAGGTCTCAAGTGGCATTCACCTCATCAACCCGCTCGCATCGATCGTCCGTATGAGTATCCGTACCGAGCAGTACACCATGAGCATTGCCACGCTTGAAGGCCAGCGCATGGGTGACGACTCGATCGAAGCGCTTACCAAGGAAGGGCTCAAAGTAGATCTCGACATGACCGTGCTCTATCACTTGCGCGAAGAGAGTGCGTCCGATGTATATCGGGAGCTTGGCACCAACTATGACGAGAAGATTCTACGTCCGTTGGTTCGCAGTGCTATACGAGAGATTATTGCGGTGTACGAAGCGAAAGATATTTACTCCGACAAGCGAGAAGAAGCGGCAAGTCGCATCAAAGAGAGTTTGGTCGCCAGTGCAGGGGATCGTGGCATTGAGATCGAGTCTGTCTTGCTGCGAAATGTGAAGCTCCCAGAGATGCTCACGCAAGCAATCGAAGAGAAGCTTACCGCAGAGCAAGAGGCACAGCGGTATGACTTCGTGCTCCAACGGGAAGAGAAGGAAGCAGAACGTAAGCGTATCGAAGCAGCGGGGCAGCGTGATGCACAGTCAATCATCAATCAGAGTTTGACTGACCGGTACCTGCAGTACCTCTACATTCAGAATCTCGAGAACAGGGAGGGCACCATATACGTCCCAACCGATCTACCACTCTTCAGGGGGTTGTAGTGTAAGTCACAATCAATCAAAACGACCTGCATCCCAGGTCGTTTTGTGTTTCCTGAGTATGTGCTACGCCAGCGCAACCTCTCCACGATGATGCTTGTAGTTACAGCTCCCCCAGAACGACCTTGCTCGGTCGGCACTCGAGGCTGCTACACTCAGGGACATAAAGGCCAAGCTTCACCACTCTCACAAGGTGTTCTGGCTTCGCCACCACTCATCGTTGAACGTACCGTCGTATTGACTGTAAAGCGTAGCCAATGAACCTCTCAGAGAAGCTTGGCGCTAGCTCTTGACAGTAGTGCCAACACGCGTGAGTTTCTCGGAGAGGTTACATTGGCGAAGCAAGTGTATTCGTTCTATGAAGCTTTCAAATATACGTAGATATCCTCAAGTGCTTTGATGGCGTCACCAACAGCGATGTTGTTTTGTGCGTAGAGCCCGTCGGTGCAGTCGCCCGCGGCCCAGATGCCTGTTGTCGATGCTCGCTGCGTGCGTGCATCTACTTTGATGTGTCCCATGTCATCAAGCTCAACCAGGTCCTTCACAAAGTCTGTACTTGGCACAACGCCGATTTCGACAAACACACCGGTCACAGCAAGCTCTTTTTCCTCACCGCTCTCTCGATCCTTGTACTTGAGTCCAGAAACCATCTTGTCTCCAACAACCTCAGTTACTTCAACATTGTTAAGTCCAGTCATGTTCTCATGTGCAAGTACCTTTTCGACCGTTACGGCATCCGCCTTGTAGTCAGGCAGGTATTCAAGCAGTGTCACACTCTTTGTGTAGGCTAAAAGCTGTGCAGCAGATTCAAACCCGGCATTCCCACCACCGACAACAGCGACATCCATGCCTGAGAATAGCGGTCCATCACACGATGCACAGTAGGTGAGGCCTTTGTGTTCAAGCTGCTCTGCGCCTGAAACGGGCAGCTTGCGTCGATTTGCCCCAGCAGCCACTAACACAGCTGCAGCTTCGTAGGTTGCTCCCTTGTCTGTTGTCACGGTGTAGGTGGGTGCTGTGCCAGAAACATCTGTAACAGCCTCGCCCTCGACAACAGTCATCAGCTCACCCTCATATGAGTACAGGTGTTCTTTGAGATCCTTGGCGAGCTGTGCACCGCTGATTGCCTTGCTGCCAATCCAGTTGTAGATTTCGGCAGAGACAATGCTTTGGCCCCCAAACTCTTTCGCTACCACAAGGGTGTTTAGCTTTTTTCGAGCCGCGTAGACTCCAGCGGCAGCTGCTGCAGGTCCGCCACCAATAATGCATAGATCGTATTTCATGGTGTTGTTGTAAACAAGTAGTCACTGGAGCTCTCCAGTGACTACCATCATACTCTTTTTTGTTCGTGCTGTAGAGCTACTTTATTTTTGAGCGACGGAGAAATGGCGGAATACCCCATTCTGCATCATCATCATCGTCATCAGCTATGTTGCTGTCGTCTTTCTTTGCTTCAGCGGGCTTTGGTTGTGCCTGTTTTGCAGCGGAGGTTAGGGGCTCTTTCTTGAGGGGGCGTACACTTGGCTCCGGCTTGTTAGGTCGTGGCGTGCTGCGTACCTCTGCAATGGCATTGTGGATTTGACCAGGAGTTAGTTCTTCCTTGGGAGGTGTTGGTGCTGCTAGATCATTTGCTATTGAAAACAAGTTGCCTTTGCCGGCAGCAAGGTCTTCTTCAGAAAAGCCGGTGGCAATAACAGTGACCTTGACCTCGTCCTTCTTGAGCTTCTCGTCGTGGAATGCACCAAAGATGACACGTGCGTTTGGATCGATAGATTCCGTAATAACGCGAGCTGCATCTTGTATTTCGAGCATACCCAGGTCTTCTCCACCAGCAATGGCAAAGAGAACACCGCGTGCACCCGTGATAGATACTTCCAAAAGTGGTGAGTTGATGGCTTTCTGTGCTGCCTCCTCGGCACGCTTCTCTCCGCTTGCAAGGCCAATGCCCATGAGTGCTGAACCTGCGTTCTGCATGACGGTGCGGATGTCTGCAAAGTCGACGTTCACAATACCCGGTGTCGTGATAAGGTCAGAAATGCCCTCGACAGCCTGACGGAGCACGTCGTCACAAAGAGCAAATGCATTGGTGACGCTCGTGTCACGGTCTACGATAGCCATAAGGCGGTCGTTTGGAATCACGATTAGCGCATCAACTTCTTCCTGTAGTGAAGCGATCCCTTCTTCAGCTGCACGCATTCGTTGCTGACCTTCAAACGAGAACGGCTTCGTGACAATGCCAACAGTGAGCGCGCCAGCTTCTTTTGCGAGTCGCGCAATCACGGGTGCAGCACCGGTGCCGGTGCCACCACCCATACCACCGGCAATAAACACCATGTCTGAGTCACTGACTGTTTCGAGTATTTCTTCTTGTGTTTCTTCTGCGGCACGCTTACCAAACGTTGGATCACCCCCCGCGCCAAGGCCTCGTGTGAGGTTCTTGCCGATGTGTACGTTCTTTTTGGCCTTACTGTGGTGCAAGTCCTGTGCATCCGTGTTGATTGATACGAACTCAACACCTTTCACATTGGCGCTGACCATGTGGTTGATGGCATTCTGGCCAGAACCACCCACACCAATGACTCTGATTCGAGCAAATGATTCTACGTCTTGTTTGACCTGTGGCATATTTCCGCGTGAGGTTACTATGGAGCCCATCATAGCAGAGTGCAGCACAAAGGTAACCGTTGACACGCAACGGGCTTTGTATCTCTAGAACCGCTACTGAAAAACCCTTGTAGAATATGGGTCTAAGGAAGGAACTGTCTGAACCAGTTCATCACCCCTTTTGCATTTTCTTTCACTGTAACAAAATGACTTGACTCACTGTCGTTTGTGAGGCCCCAAATACACAGCCCATATGCGACAGCCCAGGTGCTATCTTTGATCTTTGACTTGTCAGACACCATCAGTGTTGCTCGGCGTGAAGGTAGCTTGAGTGTTGCTTTGGCAATGTCTTCGATGGTGGTAATACCAGAGCCACCACCAGAGAGAACAATGCCGGCGGGGAGGAGTCCGTGCTTCCCAAGCTTTTTGAGGTGACGGTCAACGAGCTTAAAGATGTCTGCAATACGGGTCGCAATGATGTCGTCCAAATGTTTCTTGCTTTGCGTGCTGTCGATGAGTGCACCGCGCTTAGCCTGCTCCGCGTCATCGAGTGATATCTGTAATCCAAGTGCAATGTCGTGCGTAATGTCGGTGCTACCGACAGGGAACACTTTTACACTTATGGGCGTGTCATTTTCAAAAACGACAATCGACAACGTCTCCGCACCAATATTGGCAAGAACAACACCTGCAATCTTTTGCGCTTTGGTAAGTGTTACAAAGGAACCGGCAAGAGGACTTGCCATGACATCGATCACCGAAATACCCACGTCTTCTACAGCCGCAATAAGATCGTTGAGGTGTTGCTCGAGGGCGGTTACAAACAGTGCGTCGACTTCGAGCTTTGTACCCTGCATACCGATGGGTCGACCCATCAGGCGTTCGCCATCCAAGCGATACGCAAGCGGGATCGCGTGGACAACCTTGCGATTGGTGAGTCGTTGGCTAATCTTGCGCTCACTTTCTTCGAGCACGTTCTTTACGTCGAGATCAGTCACCTCATTGTCAGCACGAGAAACAATAAGCTCAGCACGAGAGCGATACTCTTCAAGCCCTACACCTCCAACAGACAGGTAGGCACGTCTGACGGCAACACCCGCCGCCTTTTCAGCTTGGTGTACCGCCTGCTGCAACATCTTTGAGATATCAGCACGACTAATAACATAGCCATGGCGTATACCACGGCTGTGTGCGTACCCAGTACCAATGATGCGTGCCCGAGCATCCTTTGAGTCCTGTGCAGCAATAACCACCTTTATTTGATAGGTGCCAACATCGATACCAACTGCGATTTTGCGTGCCATTATGTATACACGTACAACACGATCTCGTGTGTGTCACGAGTGCGTTACTACGCTTAGGGGGCTTATTCAGCGGATGTTGAAACGACGTACGAGTCGGTCCTCCGCTTGTTCCATTGTACTCCCATGGCTATACCCCTTCAAATGGAGGCATGCGTGGATAAGTAAGTACTTCGCGTGGCCTGCCGCTGAAAGCCCAAAGCGACCTGACTCTCGCTTGATCTTGGGTACGTTGAGAAACACCTCCCCAGACGTCTCATTGAGTGGGAATGTGAGTACGTTGGATACACCGTGCTTGTTGCGGTGCTCAAGGTTTAGGCGGCGTGTGGTTTGGTCACCTACTAGTACTATCGAGAGCTCGTACGTGGGCCCAAGAATATGCCGCACTATCCCAGGATAGTCGGCAGTATTCCAGTGACTACGAATCGTACGGGCAATATGTACGTTCGTCGTACTCATATATCTAGCGGCGACGCTTGTTTGGCATTTCACGACCGTCCTTGTACATCTGTATGTACTTCTCGGTGCGTTTGATGCGTGTAAGCGCATCCTTCTTTGCGGAAGCAGCACTGGTGTTGCGCTTAAAGTAGCGCAAACCACGCATGCGTTTTACCACACCAGAGCTTTGCATTCGGCGTGAGTAGCGACGCATTAGGCCACCAATGTTTTCGTTGCCGTGTCGTTGTACTTCGACATTTATCATGCGCGCAATGGTACCACAGCCCAAAAAAGGGCACAAGAGTTAGCGGACGGCAAGCTCCTTGAACACCGACGGCAGACTCTCGATGCGCACGGTCTTTTGGGACCTGTCATCAGCGTTTCTGATAAGCACGACTCCATCGCGCGCCTCTCGTTGTCCCATGATAATAATGAACTTTATCTTGTGTGCTTGAGCGTACTCCATTTGTTCAGAAAACCGTTCGTAGTGCAGGCACTGCTCAATAGGAATTTTTTCCCTTCGAAATGTTTCGACTATATCAATACTGCGGATGCGTGCCTCGCGCCCAATATGTATGAGGCACGCCCTCGGCTTGCGTCGTCGTGGGCGCCCGACAGTCGATCGTTTGTCTTTCGTTTGCATGGCAATCACGATGCCGGTGGACGGCACCGTGCCGCGTACATAGCCACGCGTGAGCTCGTCGTATCTGCCCCCGCGAGCTATCGTTTCGTCTGGCTCATCACCGTCGGATGATTCACTTATTTCAAAGACCGAATGTGAGTACACGCCTGGGTCAGCGTAGAGTCGATCATCAAGCTCGAACGGAATACCCGTGTGTTCCAAGAGCTCTAGCATTTCCTTAAAATGACGTCGACTTGGTGTCGTCAGATACTCGAGCGGGGTGGGGAAATCAGCAACAAGTGGGTGTCGTTCAACGTAGAGCTCTGTGATCAGCGCCTCAGGCTTTTTCTGGAGCACTGTACGCTGCTTGTCGGTAAGCTCGCCAGCGTGCGCATTCAGCAGTCCTGTCACCTCACGAACAAAGCGTGCCGAGCTGTCACTGTCCCCGATGCTGTTAATGCGGACTGTGTAGTTCTCGATTCCCAACTCCTCAACAATGCTAGTTGCACTTTTCAGTAGCACCACCTCGGCAAGTGGATCGTTGGTACCGACTGCATTGAGTGACAATGTACTCACGCGCACGTTTGGAGTCGAGGGGTGCGATACAAGTGACGGCGTGTAGAACATCAACGGCTGTTTCTTCTTGAGCTCTACAGCTTTGTTGCACTTTGCAAGCACAGCCTTGAGGATGCGTTGCTCGAAGTTCTTCTTTGTACTTTTCTGTTTCTCCAGATCCAGAACACTCGTGCCTTTCTTAGTTGCCTCAGCCTGTAGGTCATCGATGTTTCGAAAGCCATAGTGTTCGGCCACAGCAACTGACTGCTTGAAGAAGGCGTCGGTGTTACAAGAAAGGGTCTTCATACTAGCTTGTTGGTTCGAACAAATCTGCAGGGTACGCAAACTCACCAGGGTGCATGGTGAATGTGCGCGGTGGAAGCAGTCGAACAAATGCCCTACCAACTATCATGTCGCGCGGTACGGGACCCCACACGCGTGAATCGGAGCTGGCGGCACGGTTGTCACCCATGACGAAGTACTCGTTGTTCGACAATGCGATCGAAAGGTGGTCGTCGGTACGGTCAGTAATAAGGTACGGTTCATCCAAGAGGACCTCATCGCCACTTTTTGGGTCTTGGATCGTTGTGTAGCCGTTTGCAAGTTCAACGATTTCACCTGGTAGGCCTATGATGCGCTTGATGAAGAACTTCGATGGGTCGTTGGGGAAGCGGAAAATTACGACGTCTCCACGCCTTGGTTCTTCGAGGCGGTAGCTGACTTGATCCACAATGATGTACTCACCGGTCTCAAACGTTGGGGCCATCGATGCGCCGTTGACGATAAAGGGTTGCGCAATGTACAAGCGGAACGGAACGACGATCACGAGTGCAAGGATCGCAAACTTAAACACTTCCACCACAAAGCTGTCTTGCTGCGGTTGTTGTTCTTGAGGTTCGTTGTGCTGATCATGTGGTGCCTGTGAATGCACTGGTGAATTACTGCGTGGGGGGATAGTCAGAGGATCCATACAACGAGAACGTTGGCAGTAGTATACCAGTTTTTAGTAAGTTGCAAAAAAATGATACATCAAATGCGTGTCTGTTTGTGTGGTGCGCTTCTTGGTATACTGCTGCGCATGAAATACATTGTTGTAGGTTTGGGAAACCCGGGCGAAGAGTACGAGAACACGCGTCACAACGTTGGACGTATGGTTGTAGAAACACTTGCAGAGCGTCTTGGTGCATCAGACTGGCGTGCTGACAAGAAGCTGCGTGCACTCGTTGCCACCGCGGGGTTGCACAACGGCGATACGGTGTCCCTGGTGCTACCAGACAACTATATGAATCGTTCAGGTGGCGCTGTTGCACCACTGGTAAAAAGTGCGAAGCAAGCGGAACGCACTATTGTTGTGCACGATGACATTGATTTGCCGCTTCGGTCACTACGTATTGTGTTCAATCGTGGTGCAGGCGGGCACAACGGAGTGGCATCGATCGAGCGAGCACTCAAGACACGTGCGTTCGTGCGTTTGCGTGTTGGAGTGATACCAACAACACCAACAGGTAAACTTAAGAAACCGCAGGGCGAACAGAAGGTGCATGACTTTATTCTCAAGCAGCTTACCAAGAAAGATCGTGCTGCGATCGATGAAGTCGTTGAGCATGCAGCAGTTGTGACTGAGGCGGCAATACGCGACGGGTACGATGAGGCGATGCGTTCCTTCAACGGTAGTATGGATGAAGTGGCAGCTCGTGAGAAGAAACGCGCCGCGAAAAAACGGCGTTCGCGCTAGAGTCTTTGTTGTGTCATACTCAGAAGTCATGAACAACAAACAAAACATTGCAATCCTCATCATTGGCACCCTCGTTCTGATTGCAGGGGCGAGCTGGGCGGTGATGGGTTCTGGGTCCACTGCGAGCGGTCCGACAGACGGTCGGTACATCGAGCTAGCACAGTGTATTAGCGACAGCGGTGCGCAGTTTTATGGCGCCTTTTGGTGTCAGCACTGCAACGACCAAAAAGTATCATTTGGAGATGCAGCAGAGTATCTTCCGTATGTCGAGTGCTCAACAGCATCGGGTCAGCAGACTGCCGAGTGTGCCACGGTAGGTATACAAAGCTACCCAACATGGGTGTTTGCTAGTGGACAGAGTGTGAGTGGCAGTATTGCCCTCCAGAGCTTGGCCGACGTGACTGGCTGCACCATGCCAGCAGATGCCTAGCATGAATGCCGTCTCGTTTGAGATTCTTGCACGCGCCAAGCACAGTAAGGCGCGTGCTGGCGTTATCCGCACGCCCCATGGTGACATTCAAACTCCTGCGTTTGTTGCCGTGGGCACCAAAGCGACAGTCAAAGGTGTGCCTGTGCCAACACTTCAGGAAGTCGGTGTACAAACGCTTATTGCAAACACATACCACCTGCACCTGCAGCCTGGCAGCGAACTTGTTCGCGACATGGGTGGCTTGCATCAGTTTATGCAGTGGGAGGGCCCACTCCTGACCGATTCAGGTGGATTCCAGGTGTTCTCGCTTGGTGCAGCGTATGGCAAGACTGTTTCCAAGATAACTAAGGAAGAGCTTGATGCGGATGAAAAAGTCGCAAGCGTGTATGATCCAGACGTTGCGAGTCAGCACGGACGTCTAGCGCAAATAGACGAAGAAGGTGTAAGCTTCACGAGCCACATAGACGGTGCACTGCACAGGTTCACGCCTGAGCGTTCGGTAGAGATCCAACACAACCTTGGTGCGGACATGTTCTTTGCATTTGATGAGTGCACGGCCGCAGAGGCTGACCATGACTACCAGAAAGAGGCCATGGAGCGCACGCACCGCTGGGCCGAGCGGAGTTTGCGCGCACATCGACAGAACCTCGAGGCAAACAAGCAGCAAGGCATTTTCGGCATCGTGCAAGGCGGTCGCTTTGAGGACCTGCGACGAGAGAGTGCACGAGTACTGGCAGGTATGAATTTTGATGGGTACGGGATCGGTGGTAGTTACCACAAGGCTGATCTCGATACTGCTGTGGGGTGGGTGACCGACGAGCTGCCAGACGAGAAGCCTCGGCATTTGCTTGGGATTGGTGAGCCGGGTGATCTGGTTGCTGGGGTGGCACAGGGCGTTGATTTGTTTGACTGTGTGCAGCCGACCCGTCTGGCTCGTACCGGCACGGTGTACGGCCCAGGAGGACAGAAAATTAATCTATTGAATGCGGCCTTTATCGCTGACAAGGAGCCGATAGATCCGACGTGTGCCTGTGCGACGTGTACCTCGTACTCACGAAGCTACCTTGCGCACCTCTTTCGTGCCAAGGAAATGCTCGGTGCAACACTCGCAAGTATTCACAATTTGCACTTCTTGGTGTCGCTTGTGGCACAGGAGCGTGAGAAGTTGCTTGCCTAGCAAGAGTTTCCGGTATCAAACAGGTTCGCGTCATGGGCACGAGTACGGGAAACGCCGCCATGAAGGCGGCGTACTGTTAGGTGGGTGTGTGGCAAAATGCGACACGAGCGCACATGTACTCTTTCGAATCGACCACAAAACCTATGTCCTGGTAGTCTAGGCAAATGCCACGCGTTTCGAGTTTCTCTGCAAGCAAGCGCGGTGAGGCGTACAGTCGAGCAGTTACGAGCACATCTCCATCCCGCACTATCTTGTACTCATACTGTCCCATGTACCTGCTACGTACGTGCATGATGGAATCACCGTCTGCATATGTGTATGTGTACAAGGGTGACTCATGTAGCCGTTCTCGTGCGTTTGTCATGTGGTGTGAGTGATACCAAACCACGAACAGCACCCCAAACACGACGCCAACCAGTATCCAATCAAGCATTTCATTCTCCTTTTGGTATAGATTCTGAGGTTGTCTTATAGCACATCGGCACAACTGTCAAACATGTGGTGCAAGCACGGCACGACGAACCATGCGCCGCCGTGAAAGGCGGCGCGTACGTTAGTGTATGACGTAGTGCTCGTAGGTGTGGTTGTTTACCTGTACCTGCCCTTCGTACCGAAGCGTTAGGCCGATAGTCTTCGTGAATTGCAGGAGTGCGGCGCGTTGTTGCTTGGTCTGGATCTCTCGTCCAAGCAGTGGGCGGTCTTTGTCATACTCCAGAAGGTGCACAATACAGGTTCCGTCAGGTGCGGTACGTAGCGCAATGTCTACGTGGAACGTGTCTAGCATGTCAATATCTCCTTTTTGTGGTTGCGCTTGTGTAACCTGCGGTTGTGATATAATATTTTTTTTACTATGTCAACACAACCACTTGGTCAGCAGTTTGAGCTTACTGCACCTTTTGAAGCAGGTGGTGATCAGCCAGAGGCCATTGCTGCACTCACCAAAGGCATTGAGGACGGTGTGCAACACCAGACGCTTTTGGGTGCGACCGGTACAGGCAAAACGTTTACGATCGCCAATCTCATTGCGAACACGCAGAAGCCGACATTGGTGATAGCGCACAACAAAACACTCGCTGCACAGTTGGCGCAAGAGTACAAAGAGTTCTTTCCGAACAATGCGGTGCACTATTTTGTATCGTACTACGACTTCTACCAGCCGGAAGCATACATGCCTGTCACCGACACCTATATAGAAAAGGAGGCGATGATCAATGAAGAGATCGAACGCCTGCGCCATGCAAGCACACAAGCCCTGCTGACCCGTAGAGACGTCATCATTGTTGCGTCGGTGTCCTGTATTTATGGTCTTGGTTCACCGGAGGAGTACGAAAAACAGCACCTCCGTCTTGAGCGTCAGGGTTCGCTCACGCGAGCAGAGTTAATACGTGAAATCGTGCGTATTCATTTTTCACGCACTGGTGCAGACTTGGCACCAGGACTGTTCCGTGCTCGCGGCAACAAACTAGAGATCATGCCAGTGAACGAACGTGTCATATACCGGCTAACGTTTGACGGTCAGCACATAGGGCAGATCGAAGAGCTCGATCCAATCACACGCGAGATTGTTAACGAGCAAGACGCAGTATTCTTGTTTCCAGCACGCCACTTTATCACACCAGAGGACGAGCGAGCACGAGCCCACGCAGACATCAAAGCTGAGCTCAAACAACGACTCGAACAGTTACAGAAGCAGGGCAAGGTGCTCGAGCATGAACGCTTGAAACGGCGCACCAACCACGACCTTGCACTCATACGCGAGGTTGGGTATTGCAACGGTATAGAGAACTATTCGCGCCACTTCGAGGGTCGTGCCGCTGGAGAGCCCGCACACTCATTGTTGTCATACTTCCCACACAAGGCGGACGGGAGTCCGGACTTCCTCACGGTGATCGATGAGTCGCACGTTACGGTGCCACAACTATCCGGGATGTACGCAGGAGACCGTTCACGCAAGGAGACCCTTGTCGAACATGGCTTCCGTCTTCCATCAGCACTCGACAACCGTCCATTACAGTTTGATGAGTTTGAGGAACGTGTTGGACAAGTGGTGTACACGAGCGCAACTCCTGGCGGATACGAAAAGCAGGTCACACGGCCAGAACATGTTGTTGAACAGATCATTCGGCCAACGGGACTTCTCGATCCTGAACTTTTTGTGCGTCCCATTGTTTCACGTGAGAGCTATCCAGGGCAGGTCAAGGACTTTATTGCCGAGTCAGAGAAAACGGTGGCCGCAGGAGAACGGGTACTGGTAACAACACTCACCAAGAAGATGGCAGAGGACCTTGCTGAGTTTCTCAAAGAGAAGAAGGTGCGTGCGCAGTACCTACACAGTGATGTCAAAACGATAGAGCGTGTAGAAATACTTACCCAGTTTCGCCGTGGTGAGTTTGATGTGTTGGTGGGTGTGAACCTGCTTAGGGAGGGACTCGACCTGCCAGAAGTATCGCTCGTGGGAATATTGGATGCCGACAAAGAGGGTTTCTTGCGCAGTGAGACCGCACTTATACAGACTATCGGGCGTGCGGCACGAAACGTAAACGGACACGTCATTCTTTATGCTGATGAGGTCACCGATTCAATGCAGGCAGCGATCGATGAAACAAATCGCCGTCGCAAGGTACAGCAGGCGTACAACACTAAGCACAATGTAACGCCACAAAGTGTGCACAAGGCCATTACAGACATCACCGATCAGTTGCGCTCCGAGAAGGAGCGAGCCGTACAAACGTTAGTAACGGTTGATGCACCACGTTACAAAAAGAACCCGAAAGCAGTGATCAAACAAAAAACGAAGCTTATGAACGAAGCAGTAAAACGCCTCGATTTTGAAACTGCAGCACTGCTGCGTGACGAGATAAAAGCTCTGCAAGAGAACTCATAAGTATGCAAACAGCGGCCGATTGGACGGCCGCTGTTCAAAAGAATGTTCGAAGCGTTAGTCCAGCTCGTCGTTCTTGAGGTGTATGAGTGCTGAGTACGAAAGTACAAAGAGCAGACCGGTGAAGATCCACGCTGCTGAGTTACTGAACACCAGGTCGCCAAAAGATACTTCGCTTCCGGTGAATCCGGCTATGCCAAAGAGGAGTCCAAGTAGACCAAATGTGCCAGCTGCAGCAATAGAAAAAGAACTGTGTTTAAGATGAGTCATATGCAAATAATAATTAGTTGCACTTATTGTACTGTACAATGCGCGTTTCCAATTGTTTGATTGTGGATAATTGGATGCTACACTGACACGCACTTATCATGGAGGACAAGATTGTTGTTAAAGGTGCACGCACGCACAACCTGAAAAACATTTCGGTAGAGATGCCCCGGAATGCTCTTATCGTGTTCACCGGTCTTTCTGGTAGCGGCAAGTCATCTCTCGCATTTGACACTATCTTTGCTGAAGGTCAGCGTCGCTATGTCGAGTCGTTGTCTGCATACGCTCGCCAGTTTTTGAACCAAATGCAAAAGCCGGATGTCGATGAGATACGTGGTTTGTCTCCGGCCATCTCCATCGATCAGAAGTCACGCTCAAATAACCCGCGGTCTACCGTCGCCACAATTACCGAGATCTACGATTACATGCGTATTCTCTATGCACGTGTTGGTACAGCCTATTGTCCAAAGTGTGGCACGGTGATTCGACGGCAGACCAACGAGGAAATGCAGAAAGTAGTATTGGACCTCGTGCTTAAAGCGGGCAAGAAGTCTGCAAAAAAGGTGATGGGTGTCGACGTTGACGATCGTACGGTGCGACTGTTTTCTCCCGTGGTTGTGGGTCGCAAGGGTGAGTACTACCAACTTTTGTATGATTTGCTGGGCAAAGGGTACGAGCGGGTACGGATCGATGGAGCGGAGCACTCATTGCGTGACAAGATTACGCTTAGTAAGCAGAAGCGTCATGACATCAGTGTCCTTATCGACGAGCTCTATATTTCTGAGTTTTCAGGTACGGCGAAAGATGCAAAAGAACGACTGGCAGAGGCAATTGAGCTTGCGCTGCACGAGTCAGACGGTCTCATCGAGATTGAAGGACCCAATGGTGAACGAGAGACACTTTCAAGTAAGTTTGTCTGTCCAAATGACGGCACCTCTTTTCCTGAAGTTGAGCCACGTCTTTTTTCATTCAACTCGCCATACGGCGCGTGCTCAGAGTGTAACGGTCTTGGCACCATTGGATTTTTTCATGACGAGGTCTGTCCAAGTTGCGAAGGAAAACGTTTGCGACCGGAAGCACTCCAGGTGTATCTTGGCGGTGACCCACAGACTGGAAAGAACATTGTTGATGTCACAGCGCAATCTATTGCGAACGCAACAACCTTTATTCAAGATCTAGCTCTTACCGATAAGGAGCGTGAGATTGCAGCAGTGGTGTTGCGCGAGATTGAAGCACGGCTGCAGTTTATGGTTGATGTTGGCATCGACTACCTGACACTTGATCGTCGTGCGAACACACTTAGTGGTGGTGAGGCGCAGCGTATACGACTGGCAAGTCAGCTGGGTTCGGGGTTGGTGGGCGCACTCTATGTACTCGATGAGCCCACAATTGGTTTGCATCAGCGTGACAATGAGCGACTTATCAAAACCCTTGTGGCACTACGCGACTTAGGGAACACAATTATAGTAGTTGAGCACGACGAAGATACCATTTTTAGTGCTGATTATATCGTCGACATCGGACCAGGTGCTGGCGTGCATGGTGGTGATGTAGTCGTATCTGGTTGGCTTGAGAAGCTCATTACAGCAAAAACAAACAGCAGCAAGTCACGGACACTTTCATACTTGCGGGGTGAAGATGAGATCGAGGTTCCTGAAACTCGACGTGACCAAGAAGCGGGGTGGCTGCGCTTGCGCGATGGCAATGCGTTCAACATAGAAAAGATGAACGCAGATATTCCACTTGGTAAGCTCGTTGCAATCACTGGTGTTTCTGGTTCAGGCAAGTCGACATTCATGTACGAACTGTTGCACAAGAACCTTCGTGCTCGTCTAGAAAAACAGTACCGCACAACGAAACTGTTCAACATCAGCAGCCTCACCGGTACCGAGTACCTGTCACGTGTGGTGCTCATGGACCAGAGTCCGATTGGTCGCACACCACGCAGCAACCCGGCAACATATACGGGTGCATGGACATACATACGTGACCTGTTTGCCGCCACCGAAGAAGCGCGAGCGCGCGGATGGAAGCCGGGACGCTTCTCGTTCAACGTGTCAACCAGTAGAAACGGCGGGCGATGTGAAGCGTGTCAGGGTAACGGTACGATAGCAGTCGAGATGCACTTTTTACCAACAGTCTACGTGAAGTGTGATGTGTGCAACGGTAAACGCTTTATGAAGGAGACCCTGGAAGTGAAGTACAAAGGTAAGAGTATCTACGATGTGTTGCAGATGAGTGTTGAAGAGGGCCTCGTGTTTTTCAAGGACATTCCACAAGTTGCAGATCGGTTGCAGACACTTTCAGATGTGGGTCTTGGCTACTTGCAGCTTGGTCAAGCAGCAAATACGCTTTCTGGCGGTGAAGCGCAGCGTGTAAAAATCGCAAGTGAGCTCTATCGACCTCACACTCAAAAGACAATATATTTGCTCGATGAACCAACGATCGGCCTGCACTACGACGATGTGCAGAAGCTGCTCGACATCCTCAACGCACTCATCGATCGCGGCAACTCGGTCGTACTGATCGAACACAACATGGATATCGTAAAAAGTGCAGACTGGATCATCGACATTGGTCCTGAGGGTGGCGTTGGTGGCGGCAAGATTGTGGCGAAGGGTACACCGGAGCATGTGGCGCGCTCTACAACATCACATACAGGGAAGTATCTCAAGAAAGTGCTCGAGTAGTGCATAACTTTCTTGTTACTCATACACAGAGTGGTAGCATTAAAGTCTAGAAGGTCTCGGATTAGTCGAGGCCATTTTTTATGAAAAGACAGGAGGTGTGTGATGAGTGCAAGTGCAAGAGAACCACATGGGCTGTGTGCCCCACTGGCTGCGTCACGTAACCCGGGCATGGTGGTTACAGCGATGCATCAAATACGATATCGTTCGTTGCAGTCCGAAAAAGACCTGAAGCTGATGGTGGGGTTATTGGCCTGCTATTCAGAAGATCGCAACGTCGACCAAGAATGGTTGCTCTTGATGGGGCGCTGCATGGACCTGGACCGTAGTTTGCCATCAGAGCAACGACGTTTCGTGGCGCTGATGATGCACCACAAAGAGTGTGCCGGCGTCGTCTTTGACGATGAGCATCAGGAAGGTGCACAGGACGTCCTACTTTGCTAGCACACAGTGCTAGAATCGTCGCCGCGGCAACGCGGCGATGTTTGTTCTTGCAGCAAGCGCATTGGCTGCTATCATCACCAGCATGAACAAGACACACGCAAGTGTAACGAAACTTCCTGATGCGCCTGGCGTGTACATTTTTATTGGTGCCAATCGTGAGGTGCTGTACGTAGGCAAGGCCACGAGCCTCCGGGACCGGGTACGTTCGTACTTTGGGAGCGACCTTGCAGTCACTCGTGGTGCTCATATGGTGCGCATGGTGGAGGAAGCAAAGCGTGTTGATTTTCGTACAACGGACTCAGTACTTGAGGCACTAGTGCTCGAGGCCCATTTGATCAAAGAACTTAAGCCTCGCTTCAATACGCGTGACAAAGACGACAAGAGCTTCAACTACCTCGTTCTGACTGCGCACGAGGACTTTCCGCGTTTGCTCACCGTGCGCGGCAAGGATCTCATCCGTACGTTGCATGCGCTCAAGGCAGACGGGAACGTACCGGTATACGGACCATTTCCCCATGCTGGTCAGCTCAAAGCAGCGCTCAAGATCATCCGCAAGATCTTTACGTACTACGATACAACTCAACCGGTGACGGAGCTTCGAGACAAGAACGACCGAAAGCTGAGGTTTAATGAGTCTATCGGCGTGTATCCACCGGCGGATATCACCAAGCGTGAGTATGCACGCACTATTCGACACCTCAAACTCTTTTTTACCGGCAAGAAGCAGCAGCTCGTGTCAGCGCTTGAGCGGGACATGATGAGACACGCGCATGCACACAGATTTGAAGCTGCAGAGAAGGTAAAGCGGCAACTGTTTGCACTGCAACACATCAACGATGTTTCGATAATGACTCGGCAGACTGATCGTGATGCCAGTAATAATGTTCGCATCGAGGGCTACGACGTGGCACACCTGGCAGGTAAAGACATGGTTGGCGTTATGACTGTTGTGGAGGGAGGCGAGGTCAATAAGACTGCGTATCGTACGTTTACGATACGCAGTGTTGAGAAAAGCAACGACACGGGGGCACTGCGCGAGATGCTGGGTCGACGGCTCGTACACCATGAATGGAACTATCCGCAGCTCATAGTTGTTGATGGTGGCAAGGCGCAGTACAACGCTGCTCGAGCTGTTTTGCGTGAGGCGGGGGTGATGATACCAGTCGTTGCTGTGACCAAGGACGATCATCATCGGCCGCGTTCGCTATTAGGTCCCGTGAAGCTCCGAAATGCTCACCATGCCGATATACTGCTCGCCAATGCAGAAGCACATCGTTTCTCACTTGCGACCCATAAGCGGAAGCGAGGCAAACGGATCCGGGGCTAGTGTGAGTTGCTGAAACCAGCATACCTGCGAGGGTGTTATACTCCACCTATGAACAATGTGCGTGTTGGTGTGTTACGCGGTGGTCCGTCTGCCGAGTATGACGTGTCCCTCAAGACGGGGCAGGCGGTTTTGGCAGCTCTTCCAGAGGATCGGTACGAGGTTCGTGATATTTTTGTAGACAGAAGCGGGCAATGGCACCAACGGGGCATGCCGGTTGAGCCGCTGCAGCTTTTCAACCAGATCGATGTGTTTTTCAACGCACTGCACGGTAGCTACGGCGAGGATGGCACGATACAGGAACTCTTTGATACGCACCGAGTACGCTACACAGGCTCTAGCCGACTGGGAAGTGTTGTAGCCATGAACAAGCCACTAGCAAAGCATGTTTTGAGGGATCGAGGTTTGCTGCATGCAGCACATCGCGTCGTGCACGCACACGAGTACACGAATGCATTGGTTGGAGAGTTTTGGCGCACCCAAATGCAGCCAAGTGTGGTAAAGCCTGCATGGGGTGGGTCATCTGTTGCGACAGCGATCGCACGTACGCCGCAGGAGCTAGGCGAGGCAATAGAACGAGCTCTCGAGGAAGGGGACACTGTACTGGTTGAGCAGTACATGCAAGGTAGAGAGGTTACAGTAGCGGTAGCTGAAGGCTATCGTGGCGAGGAGCTATATGCCTTTCCGCCAATCGAGATTATTCCAACCAAAACAGACTTCTTCGACTATGACGAAAAATATGCAGGGCATGCAAAAGAGGTGTGTCCAGCAAATCTTGGCCACGAACGCACGCAGCAGTTACTCGAGTTTGCGCGCGATGTACATCGAACACTGCATCTACGTGACTATTCGCGCTCGGATTTTATAATCGGTCCCGATGGTGTCTACTTCCTAGAGGTCAACACGCTTCCGGGTCTGACGGAGCAGTCACTCGTACCACAGGCACTACGTGCTGTTGGCGGGACACTGCCAGATTTTCTTACACACATTGTTGAGCGCGCAGCCACGCGCGTGTAACGAAATACCCCGCCAGTGCATCCATGCATCTGACGGGGCGGGGGGAACTGTTACTCGAACGTCCATCCGAGCTTACCGGGTCCTGGAACCAGGACCGGTGGTTTTGGCTTTTGAGCCGATGAGGCCGGCGTATCGGTTGTGATCGCCTCGACGAGCTGCACCACATGCTTCCTGTGACTAGTTGCCACCGGAAGTTTCCAGGTCGCGCCGTTTGCTTCTGTGTTCAGCATTGAGCTAACCTTGCGACAGTCAAGTGCACGATCTTTCACAAACTGCTTGTTGAGCCTGCAAAAGACATATACACACTCGGCAGCTGGTGGCAGTTGCTGTTTGGCAGCTTTGCCCATGTAGCGGTCGATGTGCACGTTCTTCTGCCAGTGGTCTGCGTTGCAGTATTGACCGAGTGTAATTCCTGTCGCAGGTTGTTCGTTCAGTACAATCAACACCTGATCAGTGTGTGACGATGGGCGGATGCCGATCTGCTTTTTGGAGATTGTTCCTTGCAGAGCAGGGACCAGTTCCAATCCAGCACCGTATGCATCCTCTGCGCCGAGGAACAGTACAAATAATGCCGCTGCAGCTATGGCGCCCAGTGCGCTTCCCAGGGTCCAGGGACTATTATGTCTCCTCATTATGTAACTCCTTGAAGGTTCAAAATACTAGTGCACAATAGCACATATATTGGCTGCGTCAAGTAGTGGTAAGCAACAGGTAAGCGCACACCGGTAAGGTGTGCGCTTGTTTGCTTAAGGTGCGTTGCTTAGAAGTCGATGTACCCGGGACTTGCACAACTTTCGCAGTACGTAGGATCGTTGATGGTCGTCTCGTAGTCGTACACTCCGGTCTCAAAATCTACCTCAGTGACAACTGAGGTGCGATTGTCCTCGTAGTACACTGGGGTCTTCGCATTGTCGACCGCGTACTTACGTGCCTCCGCATCGATTGATGCTGCCGCCGTTGCAGCCGCAGCACGAGCTGCCGCCGCATCCTCGATGGCATCAGCTTTGATGTCGGCAGCAATGATAGTCCCTATTGCAGGGATCACACCCTTGGACATGCCAACGATGACTTGACCGCACGTACCGGCGCCTTCCGAAGCCTTAATCAGTCGATGGGCCAAGATTGCTTCGTTCTCACCAATCTTGAACTCGTACGTTAGCGAGTGAATTGCACCCACACACTGGTCCTTGGTGACGACATTTACCACATAGAGACCCTTCTCGAGGACCTGGTCCTCTTTCTTGATCTCAAGCGGATCAACTTTAACCATTGTGGCCATGCCCCCACCGCACGCAGCAAGGGTGAGTGCCAGTGCTGGCACCAGCAGTAGTTTCAGTTTCATCGTTTTGCCTCCTCTGGGCAGTCTATTTCGTAGCGGTATGTAGTACCGCGGGTGATGTAGGTTTCTGAGCCAACGCTGATTTCGCCGACGGTGACACCAGGAACATGTTGCACAGACGACGTTTGTTCGCGGTGAACACGTACTTTGCAGTTCTGTCCTCCGGTGGCCTTTCTGACACTCGGCACAACAACGTTGACAGTACCCTGTTCGCGGTACGTGCGTTGGCCGCATGTACCGGAAATCCAGAGTTCCCAATCGTCGTCCTTGTTCTGGCGACAGACGAAGTATTCGTCACGAACGTCGTCAGCGTACGAGCTGCGTGTGAACGATCCGACCGTGAAAACGTCGCTGCCAACAGCGATGCCGTCGGTTTCGAAGTAGCCGTCAAACGTGCAGATGCCATAGTCTCGCGTTGCCAGAATGGTGCTCACCGATGCTTCGGTAAGCCCAAAGTGACTGCTCAGGCTCGGGATCAGGTAGTGCTGGCCGTAGTAGGTCTCCATCGTGCTTTCAAGTGCCACGTCTGGCATGCGTCCATGAACATGCTTGAGTATCGAATCGTACTCAGCCGCGTTCACAGTCGCTCCAGCGACTATGGCCCCCGCAAGCAGGAGTTTGTGTGTAAGCATGGTACCTCCTCGGTAATGCTTTGGTTGTTGTAACAGTTCAAAATAAACCCTGCGAAACAATAGCACACATTTGTCAAATGTGCAAGACTGCTTTCACGCAAAGTCTTGACAGTGTTTGTTGATATGTTATCTTTGCGCGCAGCACCGGGCCTTGGCCCATACAGTTTTCAGACCCAGGTTTCACCGACGGTTTGTAAGCTTTGTACACATCGAGCCATGGCTCGGTGTTAACAACCCATCAACAAAGGAGAGCTCACAATGAGACTCAAGTATCTTGCCGCAGCGGTTGCTGCGATTGCTGTATCGTCCGCCAGTGCAACAGATTCCGAATACTGGTCAGCATTTGAGGAGACGTTTGCCCACCTTGACGCCACGACGGCCAGCCTCGTAGACACCATGAACGATGATGGTTACTCGAGGGTTGCCAACGATGTCTGGGGATCTGTGTACCATGAAGACGACGACGGTGCCCTCGGTCTCTTCGTAGACCAGTATGCCGGCGAAGAAGGCGAAGGCACCAGTGGTGCGATTACCGACGCTGCACTCAACGGCAACACCTGGTCTAGCGAGGAATGGTACAGCGAGCCAGGTTATGAGACATACAACATCTACCTCGGCGGCGGCCTCGACGGCACAGCGCAGACAGACACACTGAACGATGGTGACAATGTCACTGAAGCTGGCGGGTATCTCTGGGAATCGAACGATGCACCCGGAATTTCCGGTGGTATCGGTCTCGACGTGCTCGGTTATGACTTCGGTGAAGATGGTTCGGGTGTCGGCTTCAGTGCCGACGGTGATCTTTTTGGCCAGTGGGAGAACTTCTACTAAGCCAACCAAGGCTTCGGCCATAATGGCTAAAGCCAACTACCAAAGGGTGCCTTCGGGCGCCCTTTTTTGTATGTGAAGGTGTGGTGGTAGACTAGTGTGTATGAATGAAGGAAAGAAAAGTGTGTTTCCCAAAGACTTCCTATGGGGTGCGGCTACGTCGAGCTACCAGGTAGAGGGTGGCATCGAAAACTGCGACTGGGCGCAAGCCGCACGTGAGGGCAAGGTGCCGGTCTGCGGCAAAGCAGCAGACCATTGGAACAGGTATGAAGAGGATTTTGATATTGCGAAAGAGCTCGGTCACAACGCATATAGACTCTCGATAGAGTGGTCACGCATTGAGCCAACAGAAGGTGAGTTCAATGAAGAGGCTATCGAGCACTACCGGAAGATGCTCGTTGCACTCAAAGAGCGCGGTATCACACCCGTGGTAACGTTGTGGCATTGGACTCGCCCACTGTGGGTGTATGAGCGTGGCGGCTTTGAACATTCTGATACTCCAGAGATTTTTGCTCGATACTGTGGGTATGTAGTGGAGCGCTTGTCAGATCTGTGTGAACAGTTCACAACAATGAACGAGCCCAGCGTTTTTTCGACACATGCACACCTATACGGTTGTCGTCCCCCGTTCAAGCGTGCGTCAATATTTGGTTTCAAATTAGGAAAAGACTACGGGCACAAGTACGCAACGCCAGACGTGAGCATGCGGAACCTGTTTGTGTACATGCGTGTAATGGGCCAACTAGTAGAGGCTCATCGACTTGCGTACGACGAAATAAAGCAAGTCGCTCCACACGTGCAGGTCAGTATTGCAAAGCATGTACGGTATTTTGGCGCAAACTGGAATCCGTTTAACAAGCTCGTTGCATCTGTCGCAGCGTATGCACAGAGTGGGTACTTCCTGCATCGTGTGAAGGATAAGCTTGATGTGCTCGGACTCAATTACTATCGGAGCACGTACTTCGGTGTCGACATTGAAGCAGACATGACCGACATTGGTTGGAAGGTGACACCAGGAGACATATACAGTGCACTGAAGTATGTGGAGCGTTTTGGAAAACCGATCATCATCATGGAGGCAGGTATCGCAGATGAGCGAGACAGAGATCGTGCAAGTTACATTCGAAAGCAGGTCGAGGGTATTGAGCGCGCGCTCAGGGAAGGCGTCGATGTGCGCGGGCATATGTACTGGTCATTGCTGGACAACTACGAGTGGGACGATGGCTTCGGTATGCGGTTTGGTCTCGTGGAGATCAACTACGATACCCTCGAGCGCACCATCCGCCCCAGCGCCTACGTCTACCGCGACCTCATACGGCAGTATCAAGGCGAGGCTCATCCGTAATTTACGAGGTCCAACCTCGTAAATTATTGCGTCAGGTTCCCTAGCACCTCAGTATCGTCGTTTGCGGCCACAAGGTGCTGCTCAAGATCCTTTCGGTACTCAGTAGAACCACCGTACATGTCGAGTATGTAAGCTGCCTGGATCACCGAAGGAAAGTTCTGGATGTTGAGATAGTCTCTCAAGCTACTCCATCGGTATTGCAGAAGCTTGTCAAACATGGCTGCCGATTCAGTATGCTGCACGATCGGTAGCGGATTCACATGTATGTAGTGGGGCAGGTAGCGCAGTTGCACATCGTTCTCGATGCGCTTGCATTTGTACTTTCCTTGAAACAAAGTGCCAGAGTGCTCGTGCTTTGCGTTGAAGAACATTGTGTACGCTGTACCCACCCGTTGCATAAACATCGATATGCCACCATTAACCAGCTGACGAAGCATGAGGTGGTAGTGATTAGGCATCAGTGCGTATGCAACAACATCTACGACCCGCTCACGTCGCTCAGATTTACGAGGTCCAACCTCGTAAATATTGGTGCGGGGTAGGATGTATCGAAGGTTCTCGCCAGAACCAGTGTCGTTGTGGTGGTACAAGTAGTGTAGAAAGCGTAAATGATCACCGTCGTCCATAAAAACGTCGCGCTTCTCCACGCTGCGATTGTATACATGGTATGTTTCCCCGGTTTCCGGTAGCTCTCTCACCCTGATAGTGTACATCACATTTACGAGGTTGGACCTCGTAAATGTGGATACGTGGGGTGGTGGGGTGGGGTATACTGAGGGGCATGACGAAGACGACAGGGGCTACTGGCTTTTCGGGAGCACAAAAAGTGCTGATTGCTTTGGCGTTGTTGCTGGCGGTGGGTGCCTGGTACTACTTCACACAGGTTCGTGCAGGTACGACAATCGGCGCACTCTTTGTCTGTGGTCAGTCACAAGTCACTGACGCCGACGGCAATTCCTACGACACCGTCCTCATCGGCACCCAGTGCTGGATGGCCCAAAACCTAAATGTCGGTACGCGTATCAGCGGTGCCACCAACCAAACCGACAACGCCACCATCGAAAAGTGGTGCTACAACGACACCGACGCCAACTGCGACACCAACGACAACCCCAACTACCCCGACGGCGGCCTCTACCAGTGGGATGAAGCCATGCAGTACTCGACCACCCCGGGTGCGCAAGGTATCTGCCCCGCTGGCTGGCATATCCCCACCCACGATGAATTCACCGACTTAGAGCGTGCCGTCTGCACGAGTGGCACCTGCGCCACCGACTTTCCGTATGACACAACGACGACGGGCTTCCGCGGTACCGACGAAGGCACCAAGCTCAAAGCGGGTGAAAGCAGTGGCTTCGAGGGCAACCTCGCCGGCAGCGGCTTCAGTGGCTTGTTCTTCCTTCGAGGCACGGACGGCAGCTTCTGGTCGTCCCTCGAGTCTGGTGGCTTTGCCTGGTACCGGTACCTCCTTTCCGGCTCTGCGCAGGTGTACCGGGATACGAACGTCCAGAGTGACGGCTTGTCGGTGCGTTGTGTCCGAGATTCGTCATCGGGCTCCACCGGAGCAGCAGAAGCTACTATCTCCCAAACTCTCACGAGCAACCTGACGCTCGAGGATGGGCTCATTGCACACTACACCTTCGATGGGCCAGATGTGGATTGGAGTTCAAGTACGGCGGAGATCAGGGATGTGAGTGGGAATGGGAATCATGGGGATGCTCAGGGTGGTCTCGGCAAGGCGTCAGCAGTATCTGGGCTGTTGGGACAAGCGATGTATTTCGCTTCGGGCACACCAGGAGTGAGGATTGAAGATAGTGCTTCGCTAGATGAGTGTGGAGCTAACAATGCGTGTACTTTTTCTTTCTGGGTCTTACGGAACACTCTCCCTGGTGTTGCTACGTACTACATCAACAAGAACGAAGCTCCTGCATTTATGACTAACTCGGCGGGAAATGCTTTCACTCGGTGGGGAGGAACAGCTGGTCAGACTCACCACTATGGCCCTCCCACATTTGACACGCTCAATACCTGGGAGCATGTGGTGAGTACGTATGATGGTGACACTGTGCGCGTCTACCGAGACAACGAACTGATCGAGGAAAATGATGTTACTGGAAGTAGTATGGGGAGTAACGATAATCCGCTGATTATTGGTGCAACTAACTTCTCAAAAATTTTCGACGACGTCCGCATATACAACCGAGCGCTCTCAACCGACGAGGTCGAGCGGCTGTATAAACTCGGTGAAGGTACCAAAATCGCCACCACCCCCTCCATCCCCGCCTTAGAAGACGGCCTCGTCGGGCACTGGACGTTTGATGGCCCCGACATCGACTGGAGTTCGACGACCGCGGAGATCAGAGATCGGAGTGGGAATGGGAATCATGGGAATGCAGAAGGTGGTCTAAATGCGCAATCTGTTACCGCTGGAAAGATGTCTCAAGCGATGATGTTTACACTGCCTGACAGTCAGCATGTTCGAGTGGGACCAGGAAGTAATCTAGATTTAGATAACGCTGTTACCTTTAGTGCCTGGGTAAATATTGATGACGATGATGAAACGGACTACTATGGTGTCCTGCACTCTAGAGAGAACACGAGGAGTTTTGGAGTGTGGTTAGGATTCTCTAAAGCTGGGCCGCCGTTGAGATTTCGTGTTGAGGATAACACGGAGTCTACACTACTTTATTATGACAGTATCCCTTTGAGTGACTACAAAAATGATTGGAACTTTATATCAGGAACATATGATGGTGCGGTAATGCGACTGTATCTGAATGGTGAGGAGGTAGCTACTACGTCAAAGATTATTAATGGAAGTATCATTAATGATAATGACTACATTATTGCTGCTACATCTGATACGACAGCACGACATTTCCCTGGATCACTCGACGATGTCCGCATATACGACCGCGCGCTCTCGGCTGACGAGGTCAAACGCCTCTACCGGCTCGGCCAGTAGCCCACTTCTTCATCATCACTTAAGAGGTCGAACCTCGTAGGTGATGGTTTGTGCGAGGCCTGGGGATTTGTTGAGATGTGCCACAAGCGTGGTGCTACACTGTAGGTAATGAGTTTGTGGCTTGCTCTTGTTCTTATCGGGCAGTTTTTGCTCGCGACGGTCGCACTTGTCGACAAGTATATTGTCACGAGTAAGACGGTGGTGCTGCGCCCCTTTACCTATACCTTCTGGATCTCGCTCCTCTCGAGCGGTTCTGTGATCATCTACTTTTTCTCGTGGGTGCCGATACCCATTGAAGGCCTTTCGATACCGTCCTTTGCAAACATAGAGGCGCCGAGCCTCATGGTGTTTGCGCTTGCAGTGACCGCTGGCTACGCCTTCTTCACGGCGCTTTTGTCGATGTTTACCGCGCTCAAGACGAGCGATGCGAGCGACGTTGTGCCGGTTGTGGGAGCAGTCAATGCCGTGGCAACGTTCATGCTCGGCTACTACTTCCTAGGCACGACACTCACCGACAACTTCCTCATCGGCTTTGTACTCTTGGTTGCAGGTACGCTTATCACCAGCCACTTCCGGCTCACCTTCAATACGTTTCTTACCGTACTGCATTCGGGTCTCATGTTTGGGGTGCACTACGTGTGTATCAAGGCACTCTTCCTACATACCAACTTCGACACAGCCTTTTTCTGGTCACGACTCGCTATCGTTGGTATCGCACTGTCGATGCTTCTCATTCCGTACTACTACAAGAAGGTCATGATTCGCACTCGCAAGGCAAAGCGACGTGATGGTGCGTTCCTGCTTGGGAACAAAGTTTTGGGCGGACTTGCGAGCATATTGCTTCTGAAAGCCATCGAGATCGGCGACGTAGCGCTCGTACAGGCCTTGGGGGGCTTGCAGTACCTGTTCCTGCTTGGCTTCAGCGCCTGTTGTGGACGGTACCTTGCCAAGCGTGGTGGCAAGCGCAAGTTCAAGAACTTCTTCGAGCGCATCAAGGCAGGTCCGCGGCACTGGCACCAACGTGTTTCCAAAGACCTCGGTGAAGGTATGACTGTGATGGATATCGTGCAAAAGGCTGTTGCGATCCCGTTGATCGTTCTGGGTCTGTTCTTCCTCTTTTTCTAGTATGCTCTTTAAGATCCTGCGCGTACTCGTAGAGCTCGCTGCGCTTGTTGCTATTGTGGCCGCAACCACGTGGTTTGTTTTGTCCAACAAACCGTACCCAGAAACATACGAGTACGGCGTGTCGTTTATGACTCCATACGCCAACGACCTCGGTATCGACTGGGAGGAAGCGTACGTGGCGATGCTCGAAGAACTAGAGGTCAAGAAACTACGCCTCGCCGCACACTGGCCAATGGTAGAGCCAGAGAACGACGAGTGGAACTTCGAGGAGCTCGACCGACAGATGGAGCTTGCTGCAGCGTACGACGCACAGGTCGTTCTTGCTGTTGGTCGTCGTGTGCCGCGCTGGCCAGAGTGCCATGTACCAGACTGGGCCAAGGAGAAAAGTTGGGAGGAACAAAAAGCACAGTTGCGGGTGTACCTCACCGAAGTCGTCAATCGGTACAAAGACCATCCGGCGCTCGAGCTCTGGCAAGTCGAGAACGAACCGTTTCTGACTGTCTTTGCACACGAGCACTGCGGTGACCTCGACTATGACTTCCTCAAGGAGGAGGTGGCGCTCGTGAAAGAGCTCGATCCAGACACACAGGTACTTGTCACCGACAGCGGCAACCTAGGGCTTTGGTATGGCGCATACAAAACGGGCGATGTGTTCGGCACCAGTGTGTATGTGTACCTCAACAACGAACAAACAGGTCCGTTGCGCACGATACTTCCACCAGAAACGTACATGCTCAAGCAGCAGGTCATGCGCGTCGTACTTGGCAAACAAGACACACTCCTTATCGAGCTTTCGCTCGAGCCATGGGTCAACCGCATGATAACGACAACACCGATTGACGAACAACTCGAACTCATGAGTCTCGAACGTGTCGATGAGATACTCGAGTACGCCAAGGAAACGCGCCTCGACACACAGTACCTTTGGGGTGTCGAATGGTGGTACTGGTTACGTGAGCAGGGGCACCCAGAGTATTGGGAGCATTTGCAGAAGCACTTCATAAGCGAAAACGAAAACAGCTAGAGGGCGCACCTCTAGCTGTTTTGCATGCAGCGCGTAGAGTGTTACATCTTTTCGATGAGCATCATGTTGGTTGCTCCAGCGCTGCCAAACGGTATGCCTGCACCCATGACAAAGTGATCGCCTTCTTTCGCTAGTTTGCGCTCATTGAGCACCTTGCGCGAGATGCGTCGCGCGTCGTCAACGTGCTTGACACGGTGCACCATGACCGGCTCGCATGCATACGTGACAAGAGATCGATAAAACGTTTTTTGTTGTGGGGTGAGCACAAGAATCGGCACGTTGGGTCGGTGGCGCGCAACCATGCGGCCCGTGTGACCACTTTCGCTGAATGCCACCACAGCCTTAGCCTTGGTAGTGATGATTGCTTTGCTGATGCTACGGCTGACTGCATCGCACGTAGTTTGTGGCACGAAGTCCCATACTGGGTGCTGGGCCTCGAATAGTTGATCTGTTTCTGTTGTTCGTGCAACTTGTGTTAGCACTGACACAGCACGAGCAGGAAACTTGCCAACAGCACTCTCGTCGCTGAGCATGACTGCGTCACTACCGTCGAGGATAGCGTTGGCGACGTCGTTCACCTCTGCGCGCGTAGGCACCACCGAGTTCTTCATACTATCGAGCATCTGTGTGGCGGTAATCACTGGCTTGCCAGCACGGTTGGCAGCACGAATGATGCGCTTTTGCAAAAATGGTACCTGCTCGGGTGGCACCTCGATGGCCAGATCACCACGAGCAACCATCAAGACGTCTGCCGCCTCGATAATCTCATCGAGATTGTCGATGGCGGGCTTGGTTTCGATCTTGGCAACCACTGTTACCTGGCTGTCCTTGCCAAGGAGCTTGCGCAGTTGGTAGATGTCCTTGGCACTGCGTACAAACGAGAGTGTTACAAAGTCGACTCCTTGCTTGAGTCCAAATGCGAGGTCCTTCTTGTCTTTTGTTGTGAGTGCCGAGACGGATAGCTTGCCGTCCGGAACATTCACACCGCGGCGTCCAAGGATCTCTCCGCCGTTGATTACTCGTGTGAGTATGTCGGTGTCTGTTGTCTTTTCAACCTCGAGGTGTACCTTGCCGTCGTTGAGAAAGATGGTCATGCCTTTTGATACCTCTTTTGGAAGCTTCTTATAGTTCACCCAGACACGCTCCTCGTTGCCGATGCACTTTTTGGTTGTGAGCGTGAGGTGTTGGCGGTTCTTGAGTGTTACTTTTTCTGTTTCAAAGTCGCCAATGCGGATTTTTGGTCCGGACAGGTCCTGGAGTATGGCAACAGGGCGCTTCACTTTTCTACTGGCTTGACGTACGGCCTTCATACCCGTGGCGTGGCTGTCATGGTCACCATGACTCATATTGAAGCGGGCGACGGTCATGCCGGCTTCTATCATGTTGCATATCGTGTCCTTATCGCTCGAGCTGGGGCCGAGTGTGGCGACTATCTTGGTTTTGGCAAGTGATGTTCGTGTCGTATTCATACCTGTAGGGGCTGTTGTTGGTTAGTTGTATATCGTGCGGGGGATACCGGGGCATCAGCCGTAGCACGAGAGTGCTATAGTAGCATGACATGGACTACACAGAAGCCCCTGTCAACAATTCACCACGGAATAAGCGTTCGTTAAAGGAACTCACGTTTGCACTGTTCGTGGGCCTGCCTGCTGTTGTATTTTGGATAATGATTGGCTCAATTACCTTTGGACTGATGGCGCTGTTGGGAGATGATGACGACTACTGCAACGTCGTAAAAATTCCGGTGCATGGGGTGATTGTGACAGACGATGGTGGGTTTGGTGACCTGTTTGGGTTTGGTGCCCTGACTGGCGCGGCTTCGGTCGTGCAGGCCATCCGTGACGCAGACGAAGACGAGATGGTCGAAGCGCTGTTGCTAGATATAGATTCTCCAGGTGGCACACCGGTTGCTGCAGATGCGATTATGACGGCGCTCAGTAACTCTTCCAAACCAACTGTCGCACTCATTCAGGACGTTGGTGCGAGTGCCGCCTACTGGGTGGCGGCTGGGGCCGACCATATCGTTGCATCGCCAGTGAGTAGTGTTGGCTCGATCGGCGTGACCATGAGCTATACCGAGGAGGCGGGCATCACTACCGAGGAAGGTGGGCGTTTCATAGAGATCAGCAGTGGTTCGTTCAAAGATGCAGGTAACCCAGAGCGTGTATTGACGGCTGAAGAGCAGGCCTACTACCAGGAGCAAGTGGATATTGCTCACGGGTATTTCGTCGACCGCGTTGCAGAGGTTCGGCCTACGCTTACGCGTGACGCGTATGCGCGGCTCGCCGACGGACGCATTTTTATCGGGGTCCAGGCGTTTAAAGAGAAGCTGGTGGATGCGCTTGGCGGTGCAGACGTTGCACTCTCGTATCTAGCCGATATGACAGGGATGGCGCAAGACGACATTGTTGTGTGTACTGCCGAGGGTGATGCACTGCATGCACTGTTGCAGTAACAAGTACTACAGAGCGCAAGGCGCCCTCGGGGTGCCTTTTTGGTATACTGCCCGAGCATGATACGCACGCTTATAGTGGCTGTAGTGGTCCTCGTGGTGGGGTGGGCGCCCTGGATGGATACCGTGGGCAGCGAAGCTCTTTCAGAGAAAGTGTTTGAAGCGTTTGGTCCTATCCCAAGTGCGTGTTACGACAGTGACGACAACCTGCTACAAGAAGGGCTTGCAGTGCGGTGGTACCCCATGGGACGCCTAGTGCATACGTGCGCAGGTGACTTTGTAGTGTGGATGTGGGGTGCGGTGCATGAGCAGGGTGGTGTGTATAAACGCTCAGAGGACATACGTGCGGTGCAGAGTAGGCCATTGACGTGCAGCGAAGTTCTGGAACGTCAAGAAAATCGGCGTGCCACGAGTACGGACAGTGAGATCACGTACTACGACGGCGAACCAGCATCTGCACCTGACTTCTCGATCTTTGCAGAAGCAGAAGAGCAAACGACGTTGCTCACTAAGACGCTTGCAGGCGGCGCAAACTTCGCAGGTGAGTTTGCAGTCGCAGAGTGGACCTGTGGTGCCAACTGCAAGAACCATGCCGTCATGCACGTAGAGAGTGGATTGGTTGTTGCGTATGGTCCCGAAACTGAGTATGGCATCGAGTACGGACTCGACAGCACACTGCTGGTAACAAACCCGGTCGCGAGTATGCCGCCACTGCCTGAGACCAAGTACGAGACCGAGAGCGTGGCACTGTCGATAGCTCGGCTAACGCGCCAGTACTACCGGCTGACAAGTGATGCACTGTCGGGCACGCAGTACCTTGTGCGTCTCTGTGTCGAAAGTGCTGCCACAGGGTATATTGAGGTAGAAGACGATCGTTTAGGTGTCATAGAGCCAGACACCAACTAATACACTATACATATGCTACATGTAGGAGATTCGGCGCCGCTTTCGATGGTGCTTACAAAAGAAGACGGTACAACCACAACACTTGCTGAGTACGCCGGCTCGTGGATTGTTGTGTACTTCTACCCACGTGACAATACACCCGGTTGCACGATCGAGGCGGCTGGCTTTCGTGACATACAAGGCGAGCTTGCAAAACGTACAGCAGTTGTCCTGGGAGTGAGCAAGGACTCCTGTGCATCACACCAGAAGTTTATCGACAAGAAGGAACTCAACTTCACGCTTATTGCTGATACGGATCATGCACTGATGGATGCGTTTGGTGCCTGGCAAAAAAAGAAACTCGCAGGTCGCGAGTATATGGGTACCGTGCGCATGACATTTCTCCTAGATCCAACCGGGAAGGTCGCACACGTATGGGAAAAGGTGAAACCAGTAGCCCACCCTGCAGAGGTGCTAGCAGTGCTCGACGAGCTGCAGGCCTAGACGCCAGTGTACCGTACAAAGGATAGGGCCGATGGGAATCCATCGGCCTGGTGGGTGAAGGGTTCTAGCGCGCAGTGCGCCAAGTACCGTTCGAAAAGTCATAGCAGTGTGCCCAACTGGTTACGGTGCAAGAAATTGCTTCAAACACCATGGGAAGAAAACGATCCCGCGCTTCTTTACCGAGTGGAGCGATCTTGCTCGGTCCATTTTCGGCGATGTGATCGAGATGATCAGGATCATCTACGTGCGAGAGCGTGCGTGCATTGTGGAGCAAGTAACCAGGTCCAAGGTTGCTGGGAGCGTGAGCATCATCAAGATACTCTACTTCACCTACTTCATACTGATCACCGGTGCTACCAGGTACACGGACGATGTATAGCGTGTGCATGTTTTACCTCCTGCGATGTGCATTGCTCGTCCACTACTCAGTATGGACTGCAAAAAGGTGTCGTCAAGAGCTAGCGACAAGCGTATGGGGCCCACAGGCCACGGCCAGCAGTTTGTGCTTGGGTTTCTGCTTCTTGGTAGAGTGCTTGGCGCTCGTACGGCAGGTCGTACGTGAACTCCTGTGCATAGCCGTCACGCAGCATTGCCGCGGAGAGGTCAGTGCCGTCTGGCAGTTCAACGTAGGCAAGGAGCCGGCCATGTTTGTCACGTAGGCCCTGGGTACCGTCAAAATGCAGAACGACTGTACCAGTATTGAGAAGAGAAGAGAGGTGGTCAGTCGACTCGGTCGCAAAGCACTCGGGACCGCCTGGGTCGTTGGGCTCTGGTGAATCGATACCTATGAAACGCACGTACTCGATATCACCATCAAAGCCAACGGTAATTGTGTCGCCATCAACAACACGAATGAATGGATAGCTCTCACCACTTGGAATTGTGATAGCGTTGTCGTCCTCACTTTGCTCCTCTGAGACAGGTGCTTCTGGTTGTTCGTTTTTTTTGTCGAGCTCGGCAATAAGAAAGATGTTGCCCAACAGGGAAAGCACGAGCGCAAGTGTAAGTATGTTGGCATTCATGTGCATAGTGGATGCAGTATAGCACAGCAGATGTGGCCGTGTTGTGCTGTGGTACAAGGAGGTGCTTGTGCAGCTAACGTTTCTGTTTCGTAACACGCGGTATGTGTTGACGGTGAACGAACGTTCACTTATACTTCAGTCATATACATAACGTAGTGTAGGCGTATGAGCAAAAAGAACATCACTCAAGAAATTCATAAAGAGCTCGACAAGCTCAACGATCGCATCGATCGCAAGATCATCAAGGGCCACTCATTTGCCGCAGATGCCCGTCGCCACAAGGAGCTATTGGCTACACTCCGTCAGCTCGAAGTGGATACGGACATGACCACTCGATTGCGTCGTCCACTGCGTCGGGTCAAGAGCCCAGTGCGCCGTCGTCTGAATGCAGGTGTGGTAAGCCGACTCTTTGGTATGCGCCTGGCATAGGTATCTGAGTGTCGTACACTGTACATATGGAACAGTACAAAAAGAAACTACAGACGTTCTATCGTAAGCATCGACGTATGCCAGGCTACAGCGAGATGTGTGACCTCTTTGGCTTTGCAAGCAAGAACGCCGTCGCAAAAGTGGTCGACAAACTTGTTGATGCTGGTGTGGTGCGCAAAGATGCGCGTGGCAAGCTTGTGCCACTCTCGCTCTCTGACGAGGTGCCGCTTGTGGGATACATCGAGGCCGGTTTTCCGTCTCCTGCCGAAGAAATGGCGCTTGACCACATCACCATGGAGGACCTTTTGTTGGGCGCACGAGAGAAATTGTACTTGCTACGAGTGAAGGGCGAATCAATGATCGACGCTGGTATATTTGAGGGTGATCTCTTGCTGGTGGAGCGCACCGAGCATGCACGGGTTGGTGACATTGTGGTTGCCAACATGGATGGTGAGTGGACGGTCAAGTACCTGCGCGAACAGAAGCGGCAGAAGTACCTCGAGGCTGCAAACGACGACTATCCCGACTTGCACCCAGAGCAGTCGCTTGAAATAGGTGGTGTGGTGCGGAGTGTTATTCGAACGTATGGAGCCAGGTAGCCTATGCAAGTAGATGCAAAGACACCGCTCGTGTTTGTTGACCTGGAAACAACGGGGACGAGCCCCAAGCACCACCGCGTTATAGAGGTGGGCATTTTGCGAGTTGAGGCAGGCAAAGTGGTTGCCGAGTATCGGCAACTCGTCAACCCTGGTGAGCCGGTACCGCCGTTCATTACGTCTCTTACGGGTATCAGTAGTGCGATGTTGGTAGATGCGCCAACGTTTGATGAGGTTGCGCTTGAGGTAGCAGAGCTTTTGGAGGGAGGACTCTTTATTGCGCATAGTGCACGTTTTGATTACGGTTTTTTGAATGAGGAGTTCCGCCGTTTGAAGATCGCTTTTTCGTATCCGTATCTCTGCACTGCCAAGCTTTCGCGCTCATTGTTCCCGCAGTACCGTCGCCACAACCTCGATAGTATCATTGAGCGCTTTGATCTGGACGCGGGTGATCGACACCGCGCGCTCGACGATGCCCGGGTGCTCTGGCAGCTTTTGCAGGTTGCAGACAAGAAGCTCGGCACACAGATGCTGCACGAGCATATGCAAGAACAAGTGCGCGTACGCCGTTTGCCGATGTATGTCAAAGAGGAGATGATCACAGCACTTCCCGAAGACCCTGGCGTGTATTTTTTCTATGGTAAAGACAACGATCTTTTGTATATAGGAAAAAGTCGCAAGATCCGTACCCGTGTGCGTTCGCACTTTGCCAAGGATGGTCTATCAGGCCGTGGTCAGGATATGCTCTCAAAGATACGTCGTATCGAGTTTCAAGAGACCGCAGGTGAGCTTGGTGCATTGTTGCTTGAGTCGCACCTCATCAAGGAGCGGGCCCCTGTGTACAACGTGCGCGAGCGCGAACGTTGCAACCTGTGCCTGGTAAAGAACAGTATCAACGAGCATGGCTACGAGACGACTACGATAGAGTACGCTGACACACTCGAACCAGACGAGGAGAAGAACGTAGTCGCCATTTTCAAAACAAAACGTCAGGCAAAGACACACCTTGTTGACATTGCTCGAGAACACACGCTGTGTCCGTACCTATTGGGGATCGAACGCAATGCGCCCTGTTTTGCCGCACAACTTGAGCAGTGTAACGGTGCATGTGAACAAAAAGAAAGACACCGGCATTACAATCGACGGTTCAAGGAAGCTTTTGCCACACATCGCATCAAGACATGGCCGTATGCAGGACCGGTGGGTATCGAAGAGCGACGCATTGACGGTACAGGTGAGCTCTTTGTGGTGGATAACTGGCGTCTGTTGGCGGCACTGCATTTCAATGGCACTGAGTGGGAAGAGTTTATTCCCGCACGGTTTCGTTTTGACTATGATGCGTACAAGATTCTCACCCGTGAGTTGTTGAAACGGCGCACCAAGGTTGTGGTTCGCGAACTTTCCAACAATGAACAGGCTGAGCTCTTGGGTGGCGAACGTACTGTGTCGCTCGACTAATTATGTGCGGGGTCTATGAAGCCGGTTGCATTTATACGAACTAGTCCTGAGGCACGTAGCGAGCCCAAGCGTGGTGATGTGTACACGAATCCACTATCGCTCGACGAACAGTTTGTTGTACACCCTGCAGCAACGTTCTTTGTTCGTGTGGGTGAGGATGTGTCTTGTGTGGAAGAGCTTGAAGTGCGCACAGGAGATGTGTTGGTAGTTGATCGTGTGGCAACACCGATGACCGGCAGTATGGTACTTGTGGTTCTTGATGGAGACTTTGCGCTTGCGCGTTACGGTCATGTGGAGCTTGCTGGTGCGTGTAGTTTGTGGGGAACGGTGATTGCACTTGCTCGCACATTCTAAAACCCCGCTTCTGGTGGCGGGGTATTTTGGGGGAGTCATCACATACCGAGGTACGTGGGGTCGGTTGCAGAGCGATACAGCTCATCAGTGTCAGCGGGGACAGGACGATACTCATGGTTTTCGTCTGCAGGTTCGTCGAGGACTGAGGGCGCTGGGTTGGTGTCGCAGCCAAAGCATGGCTGAGTAGGGACGGGCATTATGAGGTTGACGAGTTTAGCACGAAGCTTATCGAACATGAGATACTCCTTTTCATGTTGGGATGACCTATCCTCACCATAGTATCTGAAGCGAACCATGTCAAAGAGAACATCCATAGCACTCATAGACGCCAACAACTTCTTTGTTTCGTGCGAGCGCCTGTTTCGCCCGGAGTTAGTGAAGCGGCCAGTCATCGTACTTTCAAGCAATGACGGTTGCGTCGTGTCACGCTCTGAAGAAGCAAAAGCACTTGGTATCACAATGGGTGTGCCGTACTTTAAGGTGCGAGATTTGTGTGACCGTCATGGTGTTGTGGCGTTCTCAAGCAACTTTGACCTGTATCGTGATTTGTCGCGACGGGTTATGAGCGTCATTCGTCGCTTTAGTGATAGTGTTGAAGTATATTCAGTTGATGAAGCATTTGCCGAGGTTGATGTGTCACCCGTCTACTACGAGGACTTTGCTGTAGCCTTACGTGACGAGGTTATGCATGTCACAGGCATACCTGTCGCGGTCGGCATTGCACCCACGAAGACACTTGCGAAGGTTGCAACTCATTTTGCAAAACCGAAGCGTGGCGGTAGTGGAGCGCATGTTTTTGTACAGCCTGCCGATTGGTTACCGATGCTCGAGCATGTGTCAGTAGGGGATGTGTGGGGTGTTGGATATCGGCTCACACCAAAGCTTGAGGCAAAAGGTATCACGACCGCAGGGGGACTGACTCGTCAAGACGACAGATGGATACGTAAACATATGAGCGTGTGTGGCCTACGTACTGTCTACGAGCTTCGTGGTGTGCGTTGCTTTGCACTTGGCGAAGAGCCAGAGCTCCGGAAGTCTCTACTACACTCGCAGTCATTTGGGCGAGCTGCAGCAGACAAGTCGACGGTGCATGCTGCCGTGAGCTACCACGCGCGCAAGGTGGCCGAAGTGCTACGTGCCGAAGGAGCACAGGCCCGGTCGGTGTATGTCACGATACGAACAGGACGACACGGTCGAGAACGCTACAGTGCGTTCGACGGTGACACACTGCCACTCGCCACCAATGACACGCTCGACATCGTTGGCACGGCAAGTCAGGTGCTTGAGCGCATCTTCAAGCCAGGTGTACGCTATGCCAAAGCTGGTGTGTTGGTGCGCGACATTGTACCTGTGGGATTGCAGCCGCAACGGACCTTGTTTGGTGAGACAACACGCTCTCGCACCACACTCATGGAAGCACTTGACGAGTTGCGTCATCGGTTTGGTGACCGGATACACATAGGGAGCGAAAAGGTAGGCATGTCAGAGACCGAGCACTGGCGGGCCAAGCACGATCGTCTGTCACCACGCTATACGACGCGCTGGTCCGACATACGCACCGTTGGTGCAGGTAGTGCATAAAACCTACAGAGATGTATACTCAAAACATATGGAAGAAGAAGTACAAGAAAAAAAGTCAGTGGCAAACTGGCGACGTTCCAAAAAGAGTCGCCTTACCATTATCATAGTTCTCCTTGTAATTGTTGGTATCGTCGCGTTCTTCTTTGAGAAGACACGTATTTGGATGATCGGTATCGCACTAGTCCTCTTAGCCGCACTTGGTCTCGAGATGGCAAATACTGACGTCGACCTTGGTTCGGTTGTTGAGACTGGCTCCGTTTCTGAGTCGGTCATCGAGCGAGATGATGAAGGCAACCTGGAAGTAACCGAAGACGGGGGCTTTCTGACCAGCATCTTGCGTGACAAACAAGGTAATGAAGTCCCAGAAGGCACACCGGGCGCGAAGCGTACCGACGAGTACAACTGTGATGACTTTGCCACACAAGCAGAAGCGCAGATCTTCTTTGACAACGCTGGCGGCGTCGAAGGTGATATCAATCGCCTCGATGGCAACAAGGACGGCGTGCCGTGCCAGGCTCTACCGAGTGGAGCATCGAACTAGTCACAACTAATTTTCAAACAACATGTCTTACAAAATAGAAGAAATCGAAGGTATTGGCCCTCAGTATGGTGACAAACTTCGCGAGGCAGATATTCAGACAACCGAAGATCTGTTGCGTCGTTGCGGCGACAAGAAGGGTCGCGAAGGTGTTGCCACCGAGACAGGCTTGTCAGAAAAGCACCTTCTCGAATGGGTGAACCTTGCAGACCTGATGCGCATTAAGGGTGTTGGCGAAGAGTACGCTGATCTTCTCGAAGAAGCTGGCGTTGACACCGTCAAGGAGCTTGCAACACGCAACGCAGAGAATCTTGCGGCTGCAATGGAGGAAACCAATGCAAAGAAGAACCTTGTCGAGCGTACACCAAGCGCTGAAGTGGTCGCGGGTTGGGTAGAGCAGGCAGGAAAGCTTGATCCTGCAGTTTCTCACTAAGCAGAAACAACACCGCAAAAGCCGCCACCATGCGGCTTTTGTTGTACACACACGATATCTAGTGTACTGCATGGCCATGCTACACTTACTGTATGACGCATGACAGCGGGCATGTCATACGCAACTTTGAAGCGCTAGCGACTACGCCCGCTCGCAGTGCACTTCTTTCTATTGCCGAGGCTGGCTACCGTGCCATTGCTACTGATGAAGTGGTGCGTGGTGCTGTGCAGCTTGCAGGTAACGAGCTAACCGTCCTTGGTGCCACCTATAATCTGGCAGAGTACGAGAATATCTACGTGCTCGGTGTTGGAAAGTGCTCTATTGACGCAGCAGAAGAGCTCGAGGCTATACTCGGTGACCGCATTTCTCGTGGTGTGGTACTCGATGTTCGCAGCACTGAAACATTGAAGCGTATTGGGGTACTGCAGGGTACACATCCATTCCCAAGCGCCGACAATGCAGCGCACACCCAAAGGCTTCTGGAACTAGCGGAATCTGCCGGACCACGTGACCTCGTGCTTGGTATCATTTCTGGTGGCGGTTCGACACTGCTGTGCCAGCCAGAAACACATACATGTGCCGACGAAGCGGTACTCATCAAACACCTGTTCAAAACAGGGGCAACGATTCATGAACTCAACACCGTGCGGAAGCACTTGAGTAAAGCGCGCGGAGGACACATAGCGGCTGCTGTGCATCCAGCAACCCTGGTCACACTTATCTTCAGTGATGTACCCGGTGACGATATCCACACGATAGCAAGTGCCCCAACGGTACTCGACGAGAGCACACTCGCAGATGCACGTGCTGTGTTTGACAAGTACCACACGGACAGCCGTGCCTTTAGTGCAGAACATCTCTTTGAGACACCCAAAGACGCTCGGTTGTTTGAGACAACAACAAACGGTCTAGCAGTGACCAACAAGACTGCATTGGAGGCCATGAAGAAGGCTGCAGAAGAGTTGAGCTATACCGCCGAAGTCTGTGATACGCGGCTTGAGGGGGAAGCGCGCGAAGTGGCTGCAATGCTTGCCGATAAACTGCACGAGGCACCCGCTCGTAGCGTGTTTTTGTACGGTGGCGAAACAACCGTGACGATTAACGGTCCAGGGCAAGGTGGTCGCAACGAAGAGCTCGCGCTCGCGGCCCTGTCACAGCTGCATGACGATGAGCTTGTTACCTCTATAGCCTCCGATGGGCGAGACAACACAGACTTTGCTGGTGGTATAGCAGACCACCATACCCTGTCGCAAGCACAGCTGCGAGGCCTGAACCCTGAGGACTATCTGTTTACGAACGACTCGTTTTCCTTTTTCCACACTTTACAGCAGGGTATAAACACGGGGTATACTGGTTCTAACGTAGCCGATTTGGTTATTGCAGTGAAGCACGGATAGTTAGTCTGTGCTTGTGGCGCTCGTGTGTGCAACGTACATTTACAAACCTTTAGCATATAGTTGATATGAGCAAAGAGAATCCATTCGTCATCTGGTACAAAGACCTGACGATCGATGACGTGCCAAAGGTTGGTGGTAAAAACGCCGCACTTGGTGAAATGGTGGGCGAGCTGTTGCCGCTTGGTGTTCGTGTGCCGGACGGCTTTGCGATAACTGCTGACGCTTACAACCACTTCCTCGACTCAACGAATCTGCGTGGTCGTATAAACGACACGCTTGCTGACCTCGATACACACGATGTTCGTCAGCTGCAGGAAAAGGGCAAAGCAGTGCGCGAAATGATCCTTGCCGAAGAACTACCCGAAGATCTCAAGACAGCGGTCGTTACGTCCTACCAGGAACTCTGCGAAAAAGAGGGCACGCAGGATGTGGCAGTGCGCAGTAGCGCAACCGCGGAGGACCTACCGGGTGCCTCCTTTGCAGGTCAGCAGGAAACGTACCTCAATGTTGTAGGCGATGAAGATGTACTGGAAGCAACCAAAAAGTGCATCGCAAGCCTCTTCACTGACCGCGCTATCAGCTATCGCTTCGACAAGGGCTTTTCACATACCGATGCAGCGCTGTCAGTTGGGGTACAAAAAATGGTGCGCTCAGACAAGGCGACATCAGGCGTGATGTTCTCTATCGACACCGAAACAGGCTTTGACAAGGTGGTCATTATTGATGCTGCCTACGGCCTAGGAGAAATGGTCGTGCAGGGCAAAGTGACACCAGACAGCTTCACCGTATTTAAGCCGTCGCTCGAAAAGGGGCTGCACGGCGTTATTGGCCGTGATATCGGCAGCAAGGAGGTCAAGATGGTGTACGGTGAAAAGGAGGGCAAAATCGTCGACGTTCCAGAAGAAGACCGGTCACGATACTGCATGACAGACGAAGAGCTTGAGCAGCTCGCACGCTGGGCGCTCGAAATAGAAAAGCATTTTAGTACGAAGCATGGCCACTACCAGCCGATGGACATGGAGTGGGCCAAAGACGGCATCACCGGTGAGCTCTACATTGTGCAGGCTCGGCCAGAGACAGTCGTTTCGACGCGCGACAAGAGTGTGTATGTTGAATACAAGCTTAACGGTGATGGCGAGGTCCTTACCTCAGGAACCTCAGTTGGTACCAAATGCGCACACGGAAAAATCCATGTGATTCGTGGTGTAGAAAACATTCACGATTTCAAGGAGGGTGAAGTGCTCGTCACCGAAATCACTGATCCGGACTGGGAGCCGATCATGAAGATCGCAAGCGCTATTGTGACCGACAAGGGTGGCCGTACGAGCCATGCGGCGATTGTCTCTCGCGAACTTGGCATTCCGTGCATCGTTGGTACCGAAGACGCTACCAGTGTCCTCCAAGATGGCACAGATGTGACAATCGACTGTAGTAGCGGTATGGGTGGCCGTGTCCTCAACGGCACCATCGACTTTGAAACCATTGAGCATCATCTCGACAAGCTTCCCGAGCTCAAGACCAAGGTTATGGTAAACGTCGGTAGTCCCGAAGAAGCCTTTAAGCATACGTACCTCCCAGTACAGGGTGCGGGCTTGGCGCGTTTGGAGTTCATTATCATGAGCCATATTCGCGTGCATCCAAATGCACTCGTCGAGTACGACAAGCTCAAATGGTACGCAGGCGAAGGGCAGGAGGACAAAAAAGAGCTCGTCGAGGAAATAGACAAGTTGACCGTCGGCTACGACGACAAGACGCGGTATTACGTGGATGAGCTTGCAGAAGGTATCGCAAAGATCGCAGCGGCATTCTATCCAAACGACGTGATTGTACGCTTCAGTGACTTCAAGACCAACGAGTACCGTACGCTTTTGGGTGGATACTTGTATGAACCAGAGGAAGAAAACCCAATGATCGGATGGCGTGGGACGAGTCGCTACTACGACGACAAGTTCAAGACGTCATTCGGCTTTGAATGTGAAGCAATGAACAAGGTCCGAACCGAGTATGGTCTTGATAACGTCATACCGATGGTGCCGTTCTGCCGTACGCTTGAAGAAGCAGACAAGGTGCTCGCCGTGATGAAAGAGCATGGACTCGATCGCGACAAGGGCACTAAGGTGTATGTCATGTGTGAAATACCAGCAAACGTGCTGTTGGCAAACGAGTTCCTCGATCGGTTTGATGGTATGTCGATCGGCAGTAACGACCTCACGCAGCTGACGCTTGGCATGGACCGCGACAACAACGTCATCGCCCATGTCGCCAACGAAAACAATGCAGCAGTAAAGCGGATGATCGAGCCTGCTGTTGCTGCGTGTAAAGAGCGTGGTAAGTACATTGGCATCTGTGGACAGGCACCGAGCGACTTCCCAGAGTTCGCGCAGTTCCTTGTCGGGCTCGGAATACAAAGCTTGTCATTTACCCCAGACACGGTTATTAAGACGCTACCAAAGATTGCAGAAGCAGAAGCAGGAAACATTCCAGAGTAAACAACGCGCCGCCTGTGAGGGCGGCGTTTTCGTTACTGGCAAGACACCAGTCAGGGGTTTGTGTGCGTGTATGTGCGCGGTGAACAGTCAGGGTCAGTTGCGCATGCTTCTTCCTCATCAAGCTCCGAAAGTGTTTGAAGAAGTACTTCGTGCACTTCGGTGCGCTTCTCTTCGTCGCTGATGTATGCTTTTGCCTGTTTCGCACTGTAGCCGGCATCTTTGCAGAACTGCTCCTGCATGAGTTGGATGTAGACCCTGCCAAAATCACTGTTCAGACCTTCTCTCAGTAGTGTCCGGTCCTCACTGTAAAGACGCACTTCAGGTGTGCGTAGTAGCTCTGCATACCACGCTCGTTCTAAGTTATCCATGACGGTAATCCTATGTGAACCTGGACGCATGGTACAACATAAACAGTGTGCGTCAAGGTATCCGACACCTGCCACTGTGCCGCATACTTGTAGGAACATAACTTTGTAGATATCTATGAGCACCATTGCAACTGTATTCGCACGCCAAATTCTTGATTCGCGCGGTAATCCTACAGTCGAGGCAGACGTACACCTTGAGAACGGTGTCATGGGACGTGCTGCTGTACCAAGTGGTGCAAGTACCGGCAGTAACGAAGCCCACGAGTTGAGAGACGGTGACCATGACCTGTATGGTGGCCAGAGTGTTCTGCGGGCAGTTGCAAACGTTAATGAGACAATAGCACCAAAACTCAACGGCATGGACGTGCATGAGCAAGAAGATCTGGACACAGCAATGGTAGAGCTTGATGGCACAGACAACAAGGAGAAGCTTGGTGCCAATGCGATACTCGCCGTGTCACTTGCTGCAGCAAAAGCGGCTGCGTTGACCGACAACCAGCAGTTGTTTGAGTATGTTGGTGGTATATCACATGTAGATCGTGCACCAATCATGCCGGTGCCAATGTGCAACCTTATCAACGGCGGTAAGCACGCTGCTGGCAGCACAGACATACAAGAGTTTATGGTCATGCCTGTCGGTGCCACAGATTTTCCACATGCGATTCAGATGACCGCAGAGATATTTCAGGCACTGAAACAGCTCCTGACACAGGAAGACTACAGCACTACAGTAGGTGACGAGGGTGGCTTTGCACCGGCAGTGCAGAATGGTAACCGTGAAGCACTCGAACTATTGACTGTTGCTACGGAGCGCGCTGGCTATGTGGTGGGTGAGCATGTTGCGTTTGGGATCGATGCTGCTGCAACTGAGTTTCGAACTGCTAATGACACGTACACGCTTGCAAGCGAAGATCGCACACTCAGCACCGATGATCTCATCAGCATGTACCAAGAGCTTGCAACTGCGTTCCCACTCATTTCGGTTGAAGACGGTCTTGCGGAAGACGATTGGGCCGGTTGGCAGAGTATGACCGAGCGCTTGGGCGAAGACATGCAGCTTGTAGGCGATGACTTCCTGGTAACGAACACGCAGTTTTTGGAGCGTGCTGTTGCAGAGAAAGCCGGCAATGCAATATTGATCAAGGTGAACCAGATCGGAACGCTTACTGAGACGGTTCAGGCAGTCGACATGGCACACGAGGCTGGGTGGAATGCCATTATTTCGCATAGAAGTGGCGAAACTGAGGACACAACCATCGCGCACCTTGCGGTGGGGCTTGGAACGGGACAGATCAAGGCTGGATCCATGAGCCGCACTGATCGTACAGCGAAGTACAACGAGCTGTTGCGTATTAACGAAACGCTTGGGGATCGTGCTCAGTACGCGGGTGGCATGTAACCCATGCGCACTGTGGAAATGTCGTCAATAGCCTGCACTGTGCATAACGAAAAAGCCTGCAAAAGCGGGCTTTTTAAGTGCAAAATTTGTCAACTTGGTGCACATGTTCTCTTGCTGTTCATATGCTCTCCACAGGCGTAACAGAGGTATGTAGAATACAATGCACAACTCGCGGAGGGCTGCGAGGTGTATTATGAGCCACCATTAACAACTGTTCTATGGCGTCATCACGTAAAGCAACCAAAGCAACAAAGGACTCAAAGGAAGTCATCGATAAGATTTTTGAAGAAGACAAAAGCGATGCAGAAACACCGTCTGCAAAAGCGGTGCACAAGGGTACCTACTACACTAAGTTTGTGCCAAACATCCAAAAACGTGACGGAACAATAGTTCCATTTGATTTCCATAAAATTGTGCGCGCCATCAGTCTTGCTATGGAGCAGACTGGCGAGGGGAGCCCCGAGGAAGCAGAGATGGTGGCACACAAAGTGGTGGCTGACGTAGTGCGCATCGCCAAGAAGTACAAGAACTTCTTGCCGACTGTCGAGGGGCTCCAAGATGACGTGGAGCGCCAGCTCATACTGTCCGAGTACGTGAAGGTGGCCAAGCACTACATCCTCTACCGAGAGGAGCGAGCACGCATCCGCAAGCACACCGTGGCCGTGCCCGAGCACGTGAGAAAGCTTGCCCAAGAAAGCTCAAAATACTTCGAAGGCAATCCGCTTGGCGAGTTTGTATATCTTCGCACCTACGCGCGTTGGATGGAAGCAGAGAATCGCCGTGAGACTTGGATAGAAACAGTCGACCGATATGTGGGCTTCATGAAAAAGAATCTTGGTGACAAGTTGACCGAAGAGGAGTATGGCGAAGTACGTGAGGCTATTCTGAATCAAGAAGCTATGCCAAGCATGCGCCTTTTACAGTTTGCAGGTGCACCTGCGGAGCGCTGCAACGCAGTCGCGTACAACTGCAGCTACATTGCACCAACCAAGATCGAGGACTTTGGTGAGGTGCTGTACCTGTCGGCTTCTGGTTGCGGTGTCGGTTTTTCTGCGGAGAGTAAGAACATTGAGCAACTACCACAAATCAAAGAGCAAAGTGGTGTAGAGATAAAGACACATGTGGTTGCAGACAGCAAGGAGGGCTGGGCTGAGGCGCTCGTGCACGGTATCAAGACCTGGTATGACGGCAAAGACGTGCAGTTTGACTACAGCGAGATACGTCCTGCTGGTGCTCGCCTCAAGACTATGGGTGGTAAAGCGAGTGGTCCTGAGCCACTGCAGTCACTACTCGACTTTACTCGCATGAAGATTCTCTCTCGCCAGAATCGACGCCTGCGCAATATCGACGCACATGACATTCTTTGTAAGATAGGCGAAGCGATCGTCTCTGGTGGCGTACGTCGCTCGGCAATGATCTCACTTTCAGATTTGGACGATGACGACATCCGGCACAGCAAGGACGGTGCGTTCTACAACACTGAACCACAGCGCATGCTTGCAAACAACAGTGCGGTGTACGAAGTGAAGCCAAGCTCAGAAGAGTTTATGGATGAGTGGATGGCGCTCATGAAGGGTAAGAGTGGTGAGCGTGGTGTATTCAACCGTGGAGGCCTCATGACTCAGGTACCAAAGCGCCGCCTCAAGCTCTGGGAGAAAAAGGGTGTCATCAAGAACGGCAAGATCGTAAAGCCAGTTGGTACGAACCCGTGTGGCGAAATCATACTGCAGAGCAAGCAGTTCTGTAACCTTTCGGAAGTTATTGCGCGCCGTAACGATACAGCGGCTACACTCAAGAAGAAAATGCGCATCGCAGCTATCCTCGGTACGTACCAGAGCTCGCTGACTGACTTTAAGTTCCTAAGCAAAGAGTGGACGGACAACTGTCGTGAGGAGCGCCTCTTGGGTGTTTCGGTCACTGGTCAGTGGGACTCACCGGAAGCACGCAAGCCCGAAACCCTGCAGATGCTACGCAAGGAGGCAGTTGCACAAAACAAAAAGTATGCAAAGCGTTTTGGCATCCCGGCAAGTACATCAGTAACCGCCGTGAAACCATCGGGTACTGTAAGTCAAACGGTGAACTGTGCGTCGGGTATGCATCCACGCCACAGCGAGTACTACATTCGCCGCATCCGCATCACTGCCACCGACTCACTGTTCAAGATGCTCAAAGACCAAGGTGTGCCACATAACCCAGAAGTGGGGCAGACCATGGAAGATGCAAACACCTTTGTCCTCGACTTCCCGGTCAAGAGCCCAAAGAGCTCAGTCTACAACAACGATCTGTCAGCTATTGAGCAACTCGAGTACTGGAAGCTTGTAAAGGAGAACTACACCGAGCACAATCCATCGGTCACGATCTCGATCGGTGACGATGAGTGGGTGGGTGTTGCAAACTGGCTCTATGAAAACTGGGAGATGATCGG
>Ga0180435_10000229_pt1 | contig 58003 bp, 46 predicted proteins | sample SS_ome_3_FD_132467 | JGI IMG/M metagenome (GOLD analysis project Ga0180435, IMG submission 132467) | Hypersaline lake sediment archaeal communities from the Salton Sea, California, USA - SS_3_S_1 metaG | ecosystem: Environmental > Aquatic > Non-marine Saline and Alkaline > Hypersaline >... | reverse complement strand
GCAACCAGATTTCCTAGTGTCATACTGATGATCGACAACCCGGTGATAAGAGCTGCCCAATTCAACTGGAACGCCGGCAGCGCGGTTATCAGGACTCGAATCAATATCGCGAAACCAGCTCCGATCGAACCCACTGCCAGAAAAGCTGTCACCGGGGTTGGTGCGCCTTCATAGGCATCCGGAGACCACTGGTGGAAAGGAGCAGTAGCTGTCTTAAAACCGAATCCAACCAGCATCAAAACAATAGCCGGATACACAATCCAATTCAAGGATGGATCCATACTTGCCAAGCTACTGGCGATCTCAACCAAGTTGGTTGAAGAAGTTGCGCCATATAACAGAGACATACCGTAGAGCATCATTGCTGAAGCCAGAGATCCATACAGAAAATATTTGATGGATGCTTCACTGCTCTTCGGGTCATGCCGGAAGAAACCAGTCAATATGTAGGATGAAATACTCAGCAGCTCAAATGCGATAAAGATCATTATCAGATCAGAGGAAAGTGCCAAGAGCGAAATGGAAAAACTGGCCAAGAGAATGAAACTGTAATATTCTCCCTGATAAGGAGATCTTACTTTCATATAGGCCATGGAAAGCAGTGTGATGAGTACTGCTACCAGGGAAGCAAAGATCTGGAAAAAGAGTGAAAACGAATCTATGGCGATCATGCCGCCCAGGACTGAATCCTCGCTGAAATCCATCCAGCCATACTGGTAAATGGATATTCCCAAGGAAATTACTGCCCCTGTCAGCGCAAGGAACGGCAGCCATTTCTTCTCTTTTGATCCCACCAAATCGATCCCGAAAACCAGCACAACACTCAAGAAGAGCACCAGCTGCGGGAGTAGAAATAAGAAAATTTGCACGGTTATTGCCTCTCTTTCTATCGCGTTTAGAAGTTACTGATCAATACTGTCGAAACAGCGTTCAATAAACGAACGATCAGGGAGGGATACAAACCAATCAAAACCATCAGAATGACAAGAGGCCACATTGTGACTTTTTCGAAGGTTGCCATATCTGTGATCTTTGCGTTATGGGTAGCAGCATCCCATTTCTCCTGGTCAAACTCACCCAGGAAGACATGCTGGATTACTTTCCAGAGGATATAAGCTGCTGTGAAAACGAGTCCCAGGATACCGATCATTGCAAAAACAGGAATGATCGCGAAAGTGCCCCGGAATACAAATAGTTCACTCCAGAAGCCTGCCAATCCAGGAAGACCGAGGGAAGCAAAACCGGTCACCATCATGATGCCGTAGTAATAAGGCATCTTTGTTCCCAATCCGCCGAAGTCCTTGATCTGGCGGGTGTGGGCCCGATCGTAAATCATACCAACCAGGAAAAACAAACCACCCGTGATAATACCATGGGTGAAGAGCTGTAAAGAAGCACCATTTAAACCGATGATCGCGCTTGTGACAGCTTCTTCTCCACCACCAACGACTGCACTCGCTGCCGCCGCGCTCACACCCAGGGTGACATATCCCATGTGACTCACTGATGAATAAGCGATCAGCCTCTTCAGGTCCCACTGAGCCATACAGACCAGGGCACCATAGACGATGCTTATCACCGCTAAAATTGGGATGATAGGCACGTTATAAGAAAAATAACCAAATTGCTGCGGGAACATAGGAAGGACGATGCGGATCAGACCATAAGCGCCTAACTTAAGCAACACTCCTGCAAGGATGACACTGCCTGTCGTTGGAGCTTCAGTGTGTGCGTCAGGAAGCCAGGTGTGGAAAGGGAAGATCGGCACTTTGATCGCAAAACCAATAAAGAAAGCCCAGAATGCCACTGCGGCAACTGCAAAATTACCTGCAAATGGCTGAGCTGCTGCAGCTTTGAGTATATCAAAGGTACCAGTCTCCAAATACACCGCGATGATCGCCAGCAGCATGGCCATACTTCCTGCCAGTGTATAGAGGAAGAATTTGATGGATGCATAGATCCTTCTTTTTCCACCCCAAACACCGATCAAGAGGTACATTGGAACCAGGCCGATTTCCCAGAAGACATAGAAGAAAACGAAATCAAGGGAAACAAATACACCAGACATACCAACCTGGAGAAGCAGGAAGAGGAAATAATATTCCTTAACCCGGTCCTTGATGGTATAGATCGAGTAATAAAGACACAGGGTGGATAATAATGCGGTCAAAACCAGCATTATCGCACTGAGTCCGTCCACGCCCATACGATAGTACACATCAATAGCCGGAATCCAGGAATACTCTTCCCTGAACTGCATCGTTCCAGGATCAGCCTGGACCACATAATAAACATAAAGGGCCAAAGCCAGTGGAATCAGACTCATAATCGTGGCAACCCAGCGGATCAGGTTTTCTTTTGATTTCGGTATGATCAAAACGATCAGGGAAATCAATAAGGGTACAAAAGTGATTGCGGTTAGAACTGGAAAATTCATCATATTCTCCTCGTAATTCAGTTTGGTCTAATAGACCAGGTAAATGCCAATAATTGCCAGCATGGATATCAGTAGGATCAATAAATAGTTTTGGACTTTGCCGGTCTGGATTGGTCGGAAGATCTTCTCTCCGATCCAGCCGGTAACATCGGCGATGCCATTTACAAAACCGTCCACTACTTTCAGGTCAGTTATTCCGCCCAGGTCTGCCAATTTCACACCTGAGAGACCGGTGAGGTTGACCAAGGCATCAACAATCTTCTCGTCAAATTGATTAAAGATGTTGGATATACCGCGGGTAACAGCGCCAACCCCGTTAACAATTGGGTTAATCACCCAGTTGTAATCAAAATTATAGAAAATATCTGCCAGTTTAATGGAACCGTTGATAAAGATGGCCGCATAGATCTCATCAAAGTAAAAACGGTTCTGCATGGCTGTATACAGCCAACCCAAGCGAATTCTTTCCATCCCTTTCTGCAGAGGATCCATCTGGCCAGCCTCGAGAGGTTTCCGTCCATAAACCAGCCAACCTAAACCAAGACCACCTATTGCCAGTCCGGATGATAATAACATTACCGGAATGCTCAGCGGAGTTGAGGCATATTCATGGCCCACAAAAGCGTGGAACCAGTTATTGCCATGCCCAACGATCTCTTCCGGTATACCCACCCACCCCAATGTGATGGCAAAGAATGCCAGTATGAGCAGGGGCCAGGTCATAGTGTTAGGCGTCTCATGGGCGTGTTCTGCATGATGGCCGCGGGGTTTTCCCAGGAAAGTCAATGAAATCTGACGGGCAGTGTAAAAGGCTGTCAGGAAAGCGGCAATCGTCAGCAGCAGCCAGACGAAAAAAGGCCAGGATGCAGTACCGTAGTGCATGAATTCTTCCCAGGCGTGGGCCAGGATCTCATCTTTACTCCAGAATCCGGCTGTAATAAGTGGGAAGCCAGACAGCGCCAGCCCACCAGCAAGGAAAGTCCAGAAGGTTTTGGGCATCTTTTTTCTCAATCCACCCAGTTCCATCATATCTTGCTCATGATGGCAGCCGATGATCACCGAACCGGAGCCCATAAAGAGTAGTGCTTTGAAGAAAGCGTGGGTGATCAGGTGGAAAGTGGCGGCCACATAAGCGCCAATCCCCAGCGCTGCAATCATATATCCCAGCTGACTAATCGTTGAATACGCAAGCACCCCTTTAATATCATTTTGGGCGAGGGCGATAATAGACGCAAATAATGCAGTAAACGCTCCAATAAACGCGATAATGCTCATTGTCGGGTTATGGTGGTCCAGCTCCACAACAATATTCAAGAGCGGGAAGATTCTGGCAACCAGAAAAACGCCTGCGGAAACCATGGTAGCTGCATGGATCAAGGCGCTAACCGGTGTGGGGCCTTCCATCGCGTCCGGCAGCCAGACATGCAGTGGAAATTGGGCTGATTTACCAACTGAGCCTCCGAAGATCAGGAGAGCAATAGCTGATGCAGCTGACCAGCCGCCGAATATCGGCAAAGCTGGAGTTTGAGCGAGATGAGTCAAAAACTCATGATTGAATAATGTATCAGCATAGCTTAGTGTGCCAGCCTGGGAATACATGTAAAGAATACCAAGCACCAGGAAAAGATCACCGATTTTGGTTACCAGGAAGGCCTTCAACCCAGCCTGGCGAGGTGTGATCTTATTCGGGTCATCATAATTCTTCTCAAACCAGAACCCGATCAACAGATAAGAACATAAGCCCATGATCTCCCAAGACATGAATAGGGTTAACAAGTTCTCGGAAATCACCAAGCCCAGCATACCAGTAGCAAAAAGTGCAATGTAAGCAAAGAAACGGGAGTAATTGGGGTCAACTTCTTCCGTGCCAAATCCCATGTAGCCCACTGCGTAAATGAAAATCATCAAACATACAAAAGGCACCATGAACAGAGCTATTGCCATTAATGGATCGATCCAATAGCCGATCTCAAAAACAGCAGTCCCTGTTTCAAACCAGGGTACCGATTTATGGACAGGGTGCTCGCCCAGATGAGGTGTCCCAATGGCGCTGAACACTACCCCCCAACCCACAAGCCAGGACAGAACCATCGATCCGATGCTTAAGCTATGGCTGAGTTTTCTATTCCCCTGTGTGAACAGGATAATGATCAAAAAAGCCAGGAAGGGGAAAACTGGAATGATCCAGGTTATGTTGAAGAAGAATTCTTTCATATATTTCCTCTTTTATTCTTTCAATAAATCGATCTCTTCCACAACCACGGTATTACGGTTACGGTAGATCGCTATCACCAGGGCCAAACCCACTGCAACCTCTGCAGCTGCCACAGTGAAGACAAATATCGCGAAGATCTGTCCGGTTATCTTTGCTGGATCAATATAGCGCCAGAAAGCCACCAAGTTGATATTAACTGCATTGAGCATCAACTCGATACCCATCAACATTCCTATTGCGTGACGTCGGGACAATACACCATATAGTCCAATACTGAACAAAGCTGCTGCGAGGACTAAATACCAATTAAGAGGAATACTCATTCTGCACTCCTTGACTCTTGATCACTTTCCCGTCCGATCAGGATCGATCCAACCAGGGCAGCCAGCAGTAAAACTGATGCGATCTCAAATGGGATCACATATGTGGTGAGTAATTCCTGACCCATGAGAGTGATTGGGTCCTTTGGAACTGCCCCTTCAACTGTAGGCCAATTGGCGCTGTATACGAGCCAGCCAAGGACCCCAAAAAGAACCAGGGCACCCAAAGCAGACCAGAACCACTGATGGTTGCGCTGTTCCATATCTTTGCTCATCAACCTGCGGGTCAACATAATAGCAAATATGATCAGAATGGCGATTGCGCCTATATAAATCAGAACCTGGATCACTGCAATAAAGGGCGCTTCCAGGAGTACATAAACACTGGCAACACCAACAAAAGCTAGCACCAGGAAATAAGCGCTGTGGAGAACATTTTTATTTGTCACGACAGCTATAGCTGCACCAAGTGTCACAAGGCTAACTGCCGCGAATACAAGTACAGGTACCATAGATTTATCCTTTAAACGCCTACTTGCTTTTCGTGCCAGGCGGGACTGCAACAGGTCTGGTGGGGAAGGTTTCCCGCTCAACTTCTGGTTTGGCTTTTCCAGCCAGGAAAAGTGAAACAAACAGGATGAAAATATTCAACCCGAACATGATTCCTACATAGATCCATCGGGCAATGTCAAAATCCATCATGACCCGGTCAGCAATTGCTACCACTACCAGGTTAATAAATGAAACTGGAATAAGGAATTTCCAGTTGAGGTTAAGCATTTCATCAATTCTTATACGGGGCAAGGAGAGCCGGATCCAGGAGATCACCAGATAAACCACGAAAGTTTTTAAGTGAAAATAGATGAAACCCAGGATTGGCCACTGTATAGCCATCGGGCCTCCCCAACCGCCCAGGAAAAAGATCGTGATCAACGCACCTACAGTATATTGGTGGAGAAATTCAGCAACATAGAACATACCAAACTTCATGCCAGAATACTCGGTATGATAACCAGCTACTAATTCAGATTCAGCTTCCAATAAGTCAAAAGGCGCCTTACCGATCTCGGCCATGGAGGAGATCAGGAAGACCAGCGCTGCAAGGGGGGCTACGATCAGGTACCACCATGGTTGCTGAGCGCCGATAATATCCGACAACTTCATAGAATGGCTCAACAATACTGGAACCAATAAGGAAACGACCATAGGGATCTCATAGGAGATCAACATGGCAACAGAGCGGGATGCGCCCAACAGGGAATAACGGTTGTTGGATGACCAGCCTGCCATCAGGATGGCCAAGATCCCGAATGAACCTACAGCGACTATGTATAGAACACCGACATGGACATCAGCTCCAATAACATTCACTGCAAAAGGAAAAACAGCCCAGATCGCGAGGACCGAGGCTATAGCAAGAACAGGCGCAACATTATAAAAACCTTTCTCTGCGCCCTCTGGAGTGATGTATTCCTTGGTAAAAATCTTGATAATATCTGCAAAGGACTGGAAAATCCCAAAAGGCCCAGCCCGGTTTGGCCCAAATCGATCCTGGATGCGTCCTGCCAATTTTCGTTCGACCCAGATCAAGGCAATCACGATCACAAAACAGATGATGACTACCACAACACTTCCGATGGCCTGGAGGATAAATAGGGTAAGTTCTTGTGATGCACCCCACCCCAGGATTAAACTCTCGAGCCAGTTTTCAATCAGGTTAATCAAATCAGCCATGAATATCTCCTGCAAATACCTGGCGTTCTATCAGGACCAGGCCAGCACGCCTTTTCGCATTGCGTAGATCAGGCCTGCAAAAAGAATCGCGATAAATATAACACCTTCAACAACCGCAAATAACGGAAGTTTCCCGAGAGAAACAGCCCAAGGGAAAAGAAATATCGTTTCAATATCAAAGACCAGGAAGATAAGGGCATATATATAATATTGGGATTTCAACTGAACCCGAATATTACCTTTCGTCTCAATGCCGCATTCGTAAACTTCTTCTTTACGTTTACTGGATTTTTTAGGGGAGATGAAGGCGGGAAGGCCAACTGCTACGATAGGGACTGCTACTGCTACAACCAAAAAAATTGCGATGTACACCCAATAAGAAAGCATGTCTTCTCCTTGCACAGAAGCTGTTCATGAATTCACAAATAATTCATCACATCAACTGCAAATTTTACCATAGATGAGGTCGGAATCTCAATTACAGACGTCCTATCTGGAAAAGATTTTCTTATTTATGGTATATGGTTTTTTTATGAGTCCCATTGATTATATTGATCGATCAAATGTGAGGAAGATACCTCTCTGCAAATAACCCAGGGGTTCCGCCTGTATGCCAGAATAACACCCGATCCCCTTTCTTGAAAAACCCTCTCCTCACCAGATCGATCAACCCAGCCCCTGCCCTTCCTGTATAGACCGGATCGAGCAGAACACCTTCATTGGCAGCAAAAAGGTGAATGGCTTCCCGATCCTTTTCATTCATGATCCCATATCCTTCACCTGTATAATCTGCATTTACCAATATATCTTGATCTGATAGGACCTCTCCGGGCACCGCTTGACCAGCCAGATCCTGAACGATGGTTAACACGTTTTCCTTGAGTTGTTCTTCGGTTTCATCCACACTTATGCCTAGGATCTTCGAATGATAATCCGGCGCAGCACCGAGAACCATTCCAGCCTGGGTGCCACCTGAAGATGACGCGAACACTATCCAATCAGGCATTTCATTTTTCATTTGATCTTGAATTTCTCGATAGGCCTGGAAATATGCATATGCTCCCACTGCATTGGATCCCCCGTAAGGAATCAAGTAGGGATTTTTTCCAGTTCCTTTAGCCAATTCATAGGCTTGCTGAAGGGCTTTGTCCCTGGTGGTCTTATCAGTCCAGATGATTTGTGCTCCCAGAAGTTTATCCAGAAACAAGTTTGCCGTAGCTTGTTCAGGTTCTGGACCAACCAGCACCAAGGTGCATGCCAATCCACATCGGGCAGCGGCGGCGGCAGTTTGACGGCAGTGATTCGATTGGGCGGCTCCTGTGGACAAGACCGTATCAGCACCTTCTTCAACAGCAGATGCCATCAAGTACTCCAGTTTGCGGGTTTTATTACCACCAAAAGCCAAGCCTGTTTGATCATCTCTTTTGATCAGCAATTCTGGTCCTCCCAAAAGCTGGGATAAACGGGGCAATTTTTCTATTGGGGTTGGTAAATGGGCAAAACTTAATTTTGGGAACATACCCCCTCCTTACTCAGAATCAACTAAGTATGATCTTCTGTACTTATTCTCCTGGTTTGGCGATTTCCAAACCAGCGCATTACATCTAATAATCTGGGGGCCCAGTTTGTATATATGCGATACATGAAAGACTTGGCAGGGAAATCCCAGGCACCCATCGTTCGGACAATCTCTCCCCCATAACCACGCTTGAAACGATAAACGCCCCACATTGAATCTGACTCATCAAAAACGTCTGGCGCTCCCCACATATCATAGACTTTGCAGCCCTGGTTTTTAGCCCAGCGCATTGCTTCCCATTGGATGAGATGTGGGGCCATTTTTTCGCTGTGTTCAGGCAGGGACATACCATGTAAATACCAGGCACGGTCGCCAAAGCGGAAAATAACTGCTCCTGCTACCGGTTGGCCTTCAAATTCAGCTATCAGGGGTTGAGCAACAGGATCTTCCTTTGATATTGGATTTTCTCCCAGGAAGATCCGCCACAAAGTTAGGTAATAGTCTTCACTCCGGATCGTAAAATCTCCCCGAATAGATGTATTGGCATACATATGGTAGAGGGTAGCTAAGTCATTTTCATCCCCCTGACGGATCATAATTCCTTTACGATCCGAAAGCCGGATATTGTAACGAGTTTTAGATTTCATCCTGGACAGGATCTGATCCTCATCCTCCAATAGGTCAACCAAGACAGAATTGCGGAACTGGATCTGATCTTGCGAAAACAACCAGTCCCGTTGGCCAAGTTCTTCCAGGATTTCCAACCCAACCGGATCCTCACTGGATCCTTCTTCTCCCGGCACTCCCCTTCCGAGCTCAAGATCAGGATCGATCTTCAATTGGATCGCGTTTGCCTTTTTCGTGTATAGCTCCAAATCCATGAATATTTGTTCTCTGTGAGATCTATTCGTCCAATCTCCCAGTAATGGTCCCTTAGGAGAATACATCACTGAAATTCCAGGTAGGACCTGGCGTTCCAGGAGTAACGCTGCTGCCACCGTGTTTGCAGCCGAGAATTGTCCAGTCTCGGATACGATTAATTCCAACCCTTGATGAGTTGTTTTCCAGACCAAGAAATGCGGCTTCCAACCTGAATGGCTTTTTACTTTCGCCCATTGGGAAGATTGCAGTAGATGGGGTTTTTCAAACCCGCTTATGATTTGATTCCAAGAATTTTGAGCCATCGGATTTTCTTAACCTGCTTTAACTATGGTCCGGAGAGTGTACAAAAAGTATAAGGCGGGATGATAAACCCTGTCCCAGGGTCCACAAACTCTTTTCAGCTCACCCCCAAATCCACGTTTAAACCGGTACACACCCCATAAGCCATCATTTCGCTCAATAAACTCTTTTTCCAAAATCTCGAAATTCTCGTCCGGCACACCCCAAAGATCATAAGTCTGGCAGCCTTGTTCTTTGGACCAACACATTGCTTCCCACTGCACCAGGTACGTGGGCATACGATCCCGATGTTGATTAGATGAGGCCCCATAAAAATACCAACTCCGGTTGCCCTTAATAAATATCATAATGCTGGCCAATGGGAGACCCTGATATTCAGCAACGAATAGATGACATTCCCCACTCTTCTTGAAGAGTTCAAATGCCCTTCGATAATATTCTTTAGTATGGATCCCAAAGGCAGCTCTATCAGAAGTACTTTCCAATAAACCATAAAAAGGTTCCACATCATCCAGTTGGCGGATAGTAATACCTTTTTTCTCAGCAAGGCGAATATTGTAGCGCGTCTTGGATTTCATACGAGCCAAAATCTCATCTTCGGTACCATCCAGGCTGATCAAAATTGTTCGTGGTGGTTGAATGCTGTGGGGACTGATTTTAAAACCATCGGGAGGTGAACAGGCCGTGGAATGATTCTTCTGCCAGCAATCTGGCTCAATCTTCAAAAATACAGCTTTTCTCTGACGACAAAGTGTATCAAGGTCGTTCTGAAAACCCCTCCAATCAGGATGATCAAAAACATCTCCCTCAGGTGAGACTGGCCCCCGCGGAAGATAGGCCACTTGATAGCCCAGAGGAATTTTCTGGAATAGAACCTGAGCGCCCAATTTACCATGAACAACCCAGCAACTCTCCCAACCAAATTGGGATTTCAGTTCTCCCCAGGCTGGGCTTTGCAATATATGAGCCTGTGGGCAGTCATTAATGAATTCGGTCCATTGCTGGTGGGATACTGAAGGCATAAGTTTACACTGCTTCAAACAAAGTTAATTGAATTTACCCTGAAAAGGATCCTCTCATCCAGGTAGCTGTTTCATCCAGTCCGTCGATAATACTGGTGGTAATTGAAAACTCGAGTATTTCCCGGGCTTGATTGGGATCACCCAGGGATCGATAGATGTCCCCCATTCTGGCTTCCTTAAATGAGGGTTGAATATTCCTGTTATAGATAGTTGACAACTTTTCCAGCAGATCCAACAGATTGATTTCTTGACCTGAACAGATATTGATAACCTTGCCTGGCGCCTTGTCAGACTCAGACGCTAGAATATTTGCCTGCACAACATCAGCGATGTATACAAAGTCGCGAGTTTGCAATCCATCGCCATAGATTACCGGCTCTTCTTCATCTTCCATAGTTTTTATAAATATCGGGATAACAGCCGCGTAATCCGAAGCCGGGTTCTGGCGAGGGCCATATACATTAAAATATCTCAGTGCAACTACATCCAATCCCAGTTGATTGGTAAATAATCGAGCGTAAATCTCATTTATTGATTTTGAGGCTGCGTATGGAGATAGCGGATCCGGTTCTTCATCTTCAGAAAGGGGAACTGCTTGGTTCTCACCATAGACAGCCGCACTGGAGGCCAGCACTACTCGTTTAATACCAGCCGTTCTGGCCGCTGCAAGTAATTTTCCCGTTCCATTGACGTTGATATCAAAACAGGAATCTGGATCTTCCATAGATTGTGGAACTGAAACAAAAGCTGCCTGATGAAAGATATAGTCAACTCCCTGGACAGCCTCGTTCAGGACCATGCTATCGCGTAGATCCCCTGTGATTAATTGGATATTCTCAATATTATGTTGAAGGTTTTCTTGTTTTCCTGTTGAGAAATTATCCAGCACCCGGACTACATCACCGCGAGCCAATAGAGCGTCAACCAGATGCGAACCGATAAACCCGCCGCCACCGGTAACTAACGAGGTAGGCATAATATCTATTTTCCTTTTAAACCAAAGACCGTAGCGGGTGTGCCCAAGATGATGCGCAGATCCAATAAAATAGTCCTGTTCTTGATGTAATATAGGTCGTATTCCAATTTATCGATGGTTTCATCCACTGTTTCTGGGTAGCCGTAATTGATTTGAGCCCAACCAGTAACTCCTGGTTTCACCAGCAATCTAGCCCGGTAAAAAGGAACGTCTTTTTGAAGATCATGAATCAGGCTGGGTCTTTCCGAACGTGGACCTACCAGACTCATTTCACCTTTCAGGACATTGATAAATTGAGGGAACTCATCCAAGTGTGTTCTTCGAAGGAACCGGCCAATCTTGGTGATTCGCTGATCACCGTCACTGGCCCATTTGGCTTCGCCGTCCACTTCAGCATCTTTGACCATCGTCCTGAATTTAATGATCTTGTAGGGTTTTGCACCCTGACCTAACCTTTCTTGACGGTATAAGATTGGAAATCCATCATCCACGAAGATCAAAAATGAAATTGGGAGGTAAATAATTAGAAAAATTCCGACACCGATCAAACCCCCTACGAGATCCATGATTCGTTTAGCAACATGGTAAGTCCCACTTACACCGGTATCATCCACAAAAGACCGCAGGATCCAGTCTGTTTCCAAGATGCGGATGGGAACTGTTTGATTCAAATCTTCATAGGCCACAGGCATACGGGTTATTTCGATACCCAGCTCCTGGGCATCCAGAACCGCCTGGAATGTAGCACCTTTGATCGCTCCTGTTATTGCTACAATGATATCTGAGATTTTTTCTTTATTGATGATATCCAAAAGATCAGACCCCGTCCCTAATACCTTGTACCCCTCAATCTCTGCGCCCATCTTTTCAGGGTCATCATCAATAATGCCAATGATGTAATATGGCTTGGGTTCCATTTTATTAAAAGACTCTAAGAGAATCTTCCCTGAAACACCACCACCGACAAGCAAGACCCGCGGCAAGAATAATTCAGCGGTCAGGACTCGAATATAAAAGAATCTCCATAACAAAGTAAATAAAACAGAACTGATAATAAAAACAGCTACACCAGTCCGGGGGAGAGATTCTGGAGGTGATGAAAAGTAAATACCCAAGTAGAGTACCGAGCCAATTAAAGCTGCTGTCGCTACTCCCTGAAAAGTATGGACCCAACTACTGGCCTTTCGCACATCATGCAGCTCGATCATCAAGAAGAGCCAAATGAATGGCAGAAGGTAGAACCAGCCTGGGACTCGGTCCAATATAAACGAAAGAGTTAAACCATTTGGTTGGGATTGATTACCCCAGATCCATAAACTAACAACCAGTGCAAAAATTTCCGCCAGGACATCACCATTCAACAACAAGACCCGTCTTTCTACAAAACGGAACCGGAAGCGGCGTTCTTTTTGAGGATCAAATGAATTTAGACTCATAATTGTTCAGGTAAGGAACCTTTTGGTTTCTTGACTATTTTATCAAAAGAAGTGCGAATTAGGCTCCATAAAAACCCACTTCCCCAAGAAAAGTGCATTGTAGCGATTGCCAGAGGCAATCCAAATACAAGGAAATCCTTATTTTTTGAAAGCGCTGCCTTGGTTCCAGCGTATAGCAAGGCACCACCATAAATTACCGCTTCTATGAATAGCAACCACCGTGCCACTCTAAACCAAATACTCAAGAATCCCAGGCCAATCCAACTGAGTACAAAAAAACCGGATAGCTGGCGCCAACGAAAAGTATCCGGATAGCGCAGTAACATAATTAATTTCCAGTAACCATAATTCCAATATTGGATGGCCAGATCCTTAAAATTAGATCGAGCTACATAAGAAGCAGAAATATCAGGATCAAGCCAAACTTTACCACCATTTTTTCTAACCCGAACATTGAATTCATAATCTTCATTGATTAATAATGTCTCATCATATCCACCAATCCTTTCGATCAGGGATTTGTGATAGGCACCAAAAGCAACCGTGTCAACCTCTCGAGCTTTCGAGCCAATCCGGTAACTGGCATCTCCTACTCCAAGGGGATGTCCGGCTGCTTCAGCGATTGATTGTGCAACCCAACGTTGATTGGCAGGTTTGATCTGGATCACCCCGCCTACATTATCCCCTAGCCCCGCCTCTAAATCTCTCAAGCAGTATTTAATGTAGTTGGGATGAGGAAACGAATGGGCGTCCATGCGGATAATATAGTCGCCCTTAGCGGCTTTGATCGCCAGGTTCAAAGCGGCAGACCTATTCCTTTTTGGATTATCTATTACTTTGATCTCCAGTTCTGGTACGCCTTCAGCGAATTCCCGAATTTTGGCACGAGTCTTATCCTCTGACATGCCATCAGCAATAATGACTTCCAGGTCCTGGAGAGGGAAATCCTGCTCACAAATAGCGGCCAAAAGATCCTGGATGGTCTTTTCTTCGTTCAAACACGGGATGATCAGGGATACTATCATAATAGGTTTATTCAATTATATCCATTAGAACTGTATGGTCATCAGCTTTAACCACCGGAATGGTTACCTCAAATACAGAACCTTCCCCTAGCGTGCTCCGAACAGAAATTACACCATCATGAGCCTGGACGATCTGCTGGGCAATAGCCAAACCTAATCCGGTTCCGGGTTTGCCTTCTTTTTTACGAGATCCATCTACTTTATAAAATCTCTCAAATATCCGGCCTAAATGTTCCTCCGGAATACCTTTTCCACTATCAATGATCTCAACATGCGCTAGCCCTGCTTCACTTCTGGCGGTGAGTTGTACAAAACCATTTTCCGGAGTGTGTTTTATGGCATTATCCACCAGATTAGTGAAGACCTGTGCCAATCGGTCCTCGTCACCTACACAAGTAGGCAGTGGATCAACATCCAGACTGAGCTTTACTCTGGCTTCTGCAGCTTGAGGAATTAACTGATTAACAACATGAGTCAGCAATATATTTAAATCAAGCGCCTTGCGATTCAGTACTATTGTACCGGCATCGAATCGGGCCAGATCAAGTAAATCTACCACCAATCTGTACATTCGGTCTGCTTCGGTTTTAATTATCCCAGCAGCCTTTGTCAGGGCAGGTCCAGAATCTACGGTGCCATCCAGCATTGCCTGGGAAAACCCCTGAATGGAGGTCAATGGAGTTTTCAATTCGTGGGAAACGTTAGCCACAAAATCGCGCTGGGATTGCTGTGATGCTCGGACTTGATCAATCATTTCATTATAAGCTTCAGTTAAAGCCTGGACTTCATCTGGACCATGCAATGGAATTTGTTGGTATTCTCCATTAGACAAATTGCGCGAGGCCTCTTCAATGGTCTGTAATGGTCTAACTATCCAGTTCCCCATCCAAGCCGCAAAGACCACAGCCAGAACAAATGCTACTAATCCAGCCCGAAGGAATGAGGGCAAAAAATCTTCCCTCAGTGTCTCCCTGAGTTGAGGACTGCGTAATAATTGTAAACCTCCCTGGCGAGGAAGAACCAAAACCAGAAGATCTCCTTTGGGCATAACCCAGGAACTGTACAACCAGGTTTTGCCATCCGTGTCATCAATTTGGCCTTTCATTTGAGGTGAGAGATCATCATTTGTCCAGATGATGGCCGGACTATCTGGCTCTGAATCCAGAATAGTATCTTTCTCAGGGCTGAAGAGGATCAAACGAATGGCCAGGGAATCACTGATCCGATTCAGATATTGCTGGTAGTCCCTGGGAAGGATCGAGCGTTCATTGATCTGGCGTTGGATTACAGTTAAAGCGGCATCCAATCTGCCCAATGCTTGGCGGTCAATCAGGGGATGGCGAATAATATAAACAAAAATCCCGATCCCAAGGATACTGAGGATCAGTAGAATGATGATGGCATAAGTCAACCACAACCGAGCACGCAGAGAAGTATACATGGATTATCCGGTCCATAAATGTTACTGGACCAACTTATATCCTACCTTGGTAACTGTTTCAATTTTTACATTGGACCCGGATAGTTTTTTTCGGAGGTGGCCAATGTGTACATCAACAGTGCGTGTATTTCCATAATAGTCATAACCCCAAGCCTGGTCCAAAAGCTGATCCCGGCTGAGGACAATGCCAGGATGCCGGGCCAGCGTGTACAGTAAATCGAACTCCTGAGTTCTAATTTCGATCGGTTGTCCCCCAATCCGGACTTCTCTGCGACGAGGATCAATCAAGATATCTCCAAACTGGATCTGTTCTTCTTTTGTCAAATCACTCGCGGATAAGCTGCGTCGCAGAACTGCCTTAACTCTAGCAACTAATTCTCGGGGGTTAAAAGGTTTGGTAAGATAATCATCCGCTCCAAGTTCCAACCCCAAGATCTTATCAATATCTTCGTCGCGGGCTGTTAGCATAAGGATTGCCACGGGATCTTTCTTTCCCCTTAAAGTGCGGCAAACTTCCAAGCCATCTACTTCAGGCATCATCACATCCAACACCATTAAAGCCGGCTTCTCTTTCTCTACCGCATTGAGAGCGGCTTTTCCGTTTGACGCAGTGATGATGCGGTAACCTTCCCGTTCAAGATAGAGTTGGGCCAATTCGATGATATTGGGTTCGTCGTCCACGAGGAGGATCAATTCGCCAGTCATAGATTATTTAATATCTACGTAAATAGTCTCAATCTAGCAGAGCGATAGCTTCTATTTCCACCAACCCATCTTTTGGAAGACGGGCTACTTGGACAGCGGAGCGGGCAGGAAATTTCTTTGTGAAATACTCCCCGTATACTCCGTTCATAGCCCCAAAATCATTCATATCTAGTAGAAATACTGTGGTTTTTACCACTTTGGACATTTTCGTTCCAGCGGCTTCTAAAACAGCCTTGATGTTTTCTAAAGCCTGGCGAGTTTGAGCTTCTATTCCACCCTCTACGAAATCGCCACTAGCTGGATCTATTCCTAGCTGACCGGCAGTGAAAACTATATGTCCGACTTTGACACCAACTGAATATGGGCCAAGTGCTTCAGGAGCTTTATCTGATTTCACAATCTTCTTTTTCATTAGTTTTTCCTGTTTTGGATAGGTATTAGATGAACATTGAGATTCCGTTCCTAGTATACACCATTCCCTTTTTCGTTATCTGACGGAAATCCCACGCTGAAAGGTTATTTATTATTGGCTATACGCAAAGAAAGCTGTTCAAACTCCCACAGCTTTCTTTACGACAGATTATTACAGCGTAAGCATAACGATCATGGGATCTCATATATCCCATAAAATCGCCCTGGACTTTACGTTTTACACAACGATATTCACCAACCTACCCGGCACCACAATAACTTTTCTGATCTCCTTTCCTTCCAGATATGGCTCCGCTCCTGGGCTGGACAGAGCGGTCTTTTCAGCTTCTTCTTTGCTGATATCCACCGGGACCACAATACGATCACGAAGCTTACCGTTGACCTGAACGATCAGGGTGATCTCCTCAACTGCCATTAGCTCAGGGTCTGCTTCTGGCCATTCTTGGTTGTGGATCGAATATTCATTGCCCAATTCTTCCGTCCAGAGTTCTTCCGCAATATGTGGCACTGCCGGTGCCATCATCAGCAGATAGGTTTCCAGGATTTTGCGCCAATCCGGTGAATTGCCTGCGCCTTTGCGTTTGGCATCCACCATATTGTTGAGCAGCTCCATCAGAGTTGAAATGATGGTGTTGAAATCTACCCGATCAAAATCCTTGGTTATACTGTCCAATGCAGTGTGCAGATCACGTTTGATATCTCGCATTAATTCTTCAGCAGGTTTCCCACTCTCTACTGGTTCAGTATAAAGTTTCCAAACCCGGTACAGCCAACGTTCCGTGCCGCCGATGCCCTGACTATTCCATGGTCCACCCAGATCCCAACGGGCGAAAAACATCAAATAACTTCTTACTGTATCAGCGCCATACTTATTCACCAAATCATCCGGAGCAACAGTGTTTCCTCGGGACTTGGACATCTTCTCTCCATCCTCCCCTAGCACCATACCCTGATTCCGGAGCATGGTCATTGGTTCGTTTCCTTCCGTGATGCCCATATCACGCAAAGCTTTGTGGAAAAAACGTGTGTACATCAAATGCATTGTGGCGTGTTCTATACCTCCTGTATAGAGGTCCACAGGCATCCAATAATCATATTCTTTCTGATCAAAAGGTCCCTGGTCATAATCCGGGCTCAGATAGCGCAAGTGATACCAGGAAGAGCACATGAAGGTATCCATCGTGTCCGTTTCCCGAGTAGCTGCCTTACCGCACTTGGGACAGGAGGTATCTTTCCAGGTGGGATGCAGTTTAAGTGGACTTTCGCCAGTAGGTAACCATTCAACATCATCAGGTAATACTACCGGCAGATCCTCATCCGGGACCGGGTTCCAACCGCACTCTTCACAATTAATCATGGGAATCGGTGCGCCCCAATAACGTTGACGGGAGATCAGCCAGTCACGCAATTTGTAGCTGATCGCTTCTACTCCAAGGCCTTCTTTTTCCAGCCAATCGATCACCTTATCCAAGCCAGGGTTCTTGCGTCCTTTGTCGTCAGTCACTGCAGTGCCATCAAATTGAGCGCTATTGATCATCAGTCCAGGACCAACATACGCTTCTGCCATAGTGTTTCCGTCAAAGTTTTCATCCTCTGGCTGGATCACTGGGATGATCTCCAGTTCAAATTGGCGGGCAAAAGCAAAGTCACGTTCATCATGGGCTGGAACAGCCATAATAGCGCCAAAGCCATATCCCATCATGACATAGTCAGCGATCCAAATCGGTATCCGGGAACCATTAACCGGATTTATCGCATATCCACCCGTAAACACACCTGTTTTTTCCTTATCCACAGAGGCACGCTGGATCTCGGTTTTCAGGATGGCGTCCTCCCTGTATTTATTCACAGCTTCTTGTTGATCATCAGATGTAATTTTTTCTACCAGGGGGTGCTCTGGGGCCAAAACCATAAAAGTGGCACCCCATAGCGTATCAGGTCGGGTTGTGAAAACAGTCAGATCATCGCCATCTTCAGTTTTGAAGATTACGTCAGCTCCTTCTGAGCGCCCCACCCAGTTAGTTTGGAGAGTTTTAACCCTGTCTGGCCAATCAATCTGTGAAAAGTCGATCAGTTCATCGGCATAGTTAGTGGTTCTAAAGAACCACTGTTCCAGGTCCTTCTTTATTACCGGCGTATTACAGCGTTCGCAGTGGCGGTCATCACCATGGACCTGTTCACGCGCCAGGGTTGTATTACACTGGGGACACCAATCCACTGGGGAATATTTTCTATATGCCAAATCGTTTTTATACAGCTGACTGAAAAACCACTGAGTCCAACGATAGTATTTCGGATCCGATGAGATCATTTCCCGGCGCCAGTCAACCATTGCGCCCATCCGCTTCACCTGGGATCGCATATTCTGAATATTTTTATAGGTCCATTCCCTGGGGTGAACTCCCCGGGCAATTGCTGCGTTTTCTGCCGGTAGACCAAAGGCATCAAATCCAACTGGGAACATGACATTAAATCCCTGCATGCGTTTGAATCGAGCCCGAGCATCTGAAGGAGCCATGGCGTACCAATGTCCTGTGTGCAGGTCACCCGAGGGATAAGGCAGCATTGTCAATGCATAATACTTCTCCCTGGTTTCATCAATATCGGCTTCGTAGAGACCATCGGCTTCCCATTTGTTTTGCCACTTGGATTCGATCTCATTTGGGTTATACTCTTTCGCCATTATTCACATCCTTCTAATGAAAACCTAAAAAATATCAGGTAGATTGCTTAAAACAAAAACCTTCGCCGGTCAGGGACGAAGGTCTAACTTCGTGGTACCACCCTGATTGTGACGCCTTGCGCCACCACTTGGGGCTGCTTTATCGGGCAGAAGCGCTGCTCCTTACTTGATTTCAGGGACAGATCCACGCAATTTCGCGTGCCAGGCGAGTTCGATCTTTTTGGTGTTCTGCAACCACCTCTGGTGAAATTTTCAGCCGCTGACCTCACCTCTCTGGCAGATAATCTACTACTCCCGGTTTATAAATATTTGGGCACTTCCATTTGGAAGTGCCGTTGTGTGTGGACCCAGTGAGGCTCGAACTCACGACCTTCTCAATGCCATTGAGACGCGCTCCCAACTGCGCCATGGGCCCTTAGACTTTCAGGAAATATTTTACTCGGTTAGTGCTCCTTCGTCAACCGGAGTGGACCTGGCGGGATTCGAACCCGCGACCTCATCAGTGCGATTGATGCGCGCTCCCAACTGCGCTACAGGCCCTTTTTTTTGCCCAAACATTGTACTTGAGTGAGGATTGAATGTCAATCTGGTGGATGCTGCGCATCCTATCGGATGAAGGGATATTAAGAGACCGGAATTCACAATCCACACTCGAGGGAGAGCACTGGCTCGCCAAGCATCATATACAGTTAATAAAACAAAACCCTTGCCAGCTCAACGGTTGAGATCTTGTGCAGCAAAATATATATCACCTCTATAGGTCTTTGATGTTGGATTATTCAATCACGATTGATGGTGATTTACCTTACACCAACTCGCAGTCATAAGGATGAGTCGAAAACGCAGATATACAATCTACATAAATAAAAAGAGCACCTCTTCATTTGAGATGCTCTAATACTTATTCAATGAATATTTATATTATTTATTTCCCTGTCCCCTGCCCTGGGGAGCCCCATTCATTCCCATTCCGCTACCATTTCCGCGATCAACATTATTGGACATTAGCTCATCATATGCGTCCTGGCTCATGAACTGAGGCTGATAACTCTCTCCAGTCTGGCGCTCATATGTTCTCACGAATGACTTTAGATGGTTGATAGATCCCATCAGCAGGTTCTGGTAAACATCTATCAAGGCACTATCTTTTGTTTCTAACATATAGGCCTGAAGATCCAGGATATCAATTTCCTCGATCGCTCCCCCAACCAGCAAGGCTTCTTCCAGGCTTTCGTTACCGCGTTCCACAAGGTCATTATATAAAGTCTGAAGTTCCTGATTTTCAAAGGCGCCATATCCAGCATCTCCAACAGGATCCTCTAGATCAGCCATTTCAATCAGGGTTAAAACCGCATCCATATGTGTGTTTTCACTTCCAGCGATATTGCTGAAAATATTCATACCCCAGCTTTCTGCCAACGCCAGGTAAACATCCCGGGCCAGCTTCTCCTCTTCTCGCATGAAGAGAATTCCCAGGATTTCTGATTCAGTCAGATCGCCATCGGACAAGGCTTCCATTCTTTCTTCATGGGTTCCATCATCGGGTCCTTGGCCTTGAGAAATGGCTGAGATCTCTGTATCAATGACTTCTTGGGCCTGATCACTGCTAACCGAAGCCAATGGTGCTGCCGCACAGGATGTGAGTATCAAAACAAATCCTACCAATAAAATCAATCTCTTTTTCATTTTTTTCTCCTTGTATATACCGCTAATGCATACAGGATACTCTCAAGGTATTAAGTACATATTTATTAACTATTAAGGAATCATTAAGGGGAACCACTCCAAGAGATCAAGGCGGAGGGTTATAAACTACTCAACTCATTTCATTACAGTGTTTTAACGTATGATGCGATCCAGATAATCGATCAATTCAGAATTTACTTCATCAGACCTTTCAAAATGCACCAGGTGCCCGGCATCCTCTACAATCCTGACATCCATCTCAGGCAGGATCTGCTGCAGGACGTTGATCTGGTCATGACCTATTGTCTGATCAGCTGCTCCCCATATCAGCATAACAGGCAAACCGGTTTCCCGCAGCTTCTGGTATTCCTGCTCCGGGTTCAGCTTCACAAGCTCACGGATTGTGGATAACAAAGCCCTACCAGTTCCCTTGAACTGGAGCTGAACACGGTATTTTTCTTCCCAGTCAGGATAATTTTCTGGATGCACAAAATCACTTGTCTGTAATTTTGGCAGAATAATTGGTTCCAACACCGCAGACATTAGATACTCCCCAAAAACTGGGACATTCATATAAAAAATATCCCCATTGGAAATTTGAGTAACCTCTGGAGCTATGAGAATCACACCATTAACTTTTTCCGAGTGTTGGTGCACGTACCGGGCCGCAACAGGTCCCCCCATCGAGAGCCCCACAATAGTCACGGGCTCATTCAGTTGCAAACCTTCTAATAACCCGGTGAGCTGATCACCAAATAATGTGATATCGTATATCAGGTCAGGACGATCTGAATAACCCCTCCCGAAAAGATCATATCGCAAAGTGCGATAACCGTTTTTATTCAAGAAAGCAGATGTTGGTTCCCAGACATAGGAAGGGACCGAAAAGCCATGAATTAAGACTACCAGGGGAGCATTGTCTGGTCCTTCGAGAAAATAATGAACCATTCCTTGCTCCAATTGAATAAAAGTGCCTCCGGCTCCTTTCCTGGCGTATTGATCCAGCTCCCTGGATTCAACTCTGGTAAAGATATAAAAACCCCCTACTAAAAGGAACAAGCCAAAGAAAATTCCCAAACACCATTTCAAAAAGCTTCTTTTTCCTCGCATAAGATCTCCCGATTCTTAGGTTTTTAGATCTTTTAATTATCGCTTTGATAAAAAACACCAATCAAACCAAAATGATTACTTGCCTTGTTGCCATCATCTAACCAATCACAAACAATACCAGGGAACTTTTATTCCCCTACATGCGTCTTTATGGTGTAATCACATCAGGAGATACTTATGAAAAAAAATCTGTTTACCATTTTATTTTTGATTACCCTTTTCCTCAGCAGCTGCGGGATCTTACAAACCGGTAATAGCATCAATCTGAATGGGACTGCCTGGACTCTAGTTAGCTACAACGGGAATCCTTTACTTCCTGGTACAACCATGACCGCGTCGTTTGAAAATCAAGAGGTTAACGGGTCCGCCAGCTGTAACCATTATTTTAGTAGCTACAAAACCAAAGGTGATCAGATCCAAATTGATGGCCTGGGCTGGACCGAAATGGCCTGCCCCGATCCAGAAGGGATCATGAAACAAGAACAAGAGCTGATGGCTCTTTTTGGCCAAGCTACAACAATCGCAGTTGAAGGAGAAATCCTACAAATCACCACTATAAATGGAGTCATAATGACTTTTATACCAATCGAGGGAAACGAGTGATTATGATCTAAGTTTATAGAGATGGAAATAATCCGGTTGCAGAGCATATTTCTGAACGACCGGGTCACTGTATTTGGGTTCAAAAGCTGCTAATTGATATCCATAATTCTCTAACAGTGGAAGAAAATCATGTCCATCATTGGTTTGAAGTTTTTTGCCTGAATTTGGGACTATCATCAAATTTGGTACTTCTTTCTCTGCTAACAGATCAAGCCACCACTCTATCGCACGAGGAGTACATTCAGAAAAACTATGGATATTCACAGCAAGATCCACCGAACCTTTTAACAGATCTTCTTTGATTTTGTCCAGGTGTAATACTCCTGCTCTGTCTTTCATACCGCGATATCCAAGGTAATAATCAGCAATGAAGGAAGAAACGGCGATCGCATCGGTGCAGTAATAGTTTTTTAGATTAGGTAATGCCTCCCCCATGCGATGTGCCAAGCGTCCATAACCGGCCCCTATATCCAACACAGTGAGTTCCTTCCAAGACTTAATCCCCAGAGCATTATCCAGGAAATAGATCTCCAATATCGAATCGATTAGATCCCGGGAAATTTGTTTTCCATCAATATCAAAAATAATCGGGCCAAAGGCGTTATCCTCTTTTAATAGCTCGAGCAAATCCAGCCTGTCGATCGATTTGATGTAGTAATACGCCAACAGGTAGCCAAAGAGATTCCGATTAAATCGACCTTCCTGGAACACATAGGCATTATGTCCCCTGAAGTAGAGGATATCTTCTGCTTTGACCCTACCTTCTGACCAGAGCAAGGCTTCACAGCAGGGATAATTTAGTTCCTGATAGCGTTTCTGCAAATCGAGCAAAGCGGGGTTATCAGGAGTTAAAGTATTCCTGGCATCATCAGGAAGATAGATTTCCCTTGGCTCTTGTACAAAATCCCCACTTTGCCAATCATAAACATAAGAACTGGGAATGATGTCAAATTTGTACCTAGCAAGTATCTTTCGTAAGATATCTTTTATTTTTGACCGAAAGCTCACCTATGACTCCTTATTCAGAAACAAAGACGAAGATCGTCTTCCAGATATGTGAAATAAACAAGAACTTGATTCCATAATAAGTTATTATAATTATAAGTGTCCCTTGAAATTAAGCTAGTAAATTTCATTGAATCCAAACTATACCTCTGGAGCATTGATGACAGATAACATATTTCATGATCGCCAAAATAAGCTTCGTTCCCTTCTGGAAAAATATGAACTGCAAGCAGTAGGATTAAATCCTGGCCCGGACCTTTCCTACCTAACAGGGCTTGATTTTCATCTAATGGAACGTCCTGTGCTCGGAATATTTCCAAGGGCCGGGGATCCGGTATTCATCTTGCCCGAATTGGAAGGAGCCAAAATCGCTTCTCTTCCCTTTCCTATCAGATCATTCCTTTTTAACGAAGATACTGAAACATGGACGGACGTGTTCCGGGCAGCCTTGATAGAAGCAGATCTGGTCACAGGAAAAATAGGAATCATCCCCCGCCGGCTTCGATTGCTTGAACAACATTATCTCCTGGGTGCGGCTCCAGAGATGTCATTAGAATCTGCCCAACCGATCCTGACCGAGATGAGAAGAATAAAAAGTGAAGATGAGATCAAATTCATGAGTGAAGCTGTCCGGATTGCCGAGTGCGCCCTCTCCAGTACGATCATGGCCATCAAACCAGGTGTAACAGAAAAAGAGATCGCCGGCCGGCTGGTCGGGCGGCTGCTTCAGGAGGGCTCAGACCCCGAGCTGCCATTTTTTCCAATCGTTTCTTTTGGCGAAAACGCAGCCAATCCCCACGCAACCCCAACAAACCGCACTCTTAATCCCGGGGATATTCTCCTCATCGATTGGGGAGCAAGTCATCAGGGATATTTTTCTGATATCACCAGGGTTTTTGCCATGGGAGACTTACGTCCCGAAATTGATCAGATCGCAAAATTTGTCCAGGATGCCAATGCGGCCGCCCGGGATGCAGTTAAGCCGGGAATCCCTGCCAGCGCAGTCGATCACGCTGCCCGCCAGGTTATAGAAGATGCCGGATATGGAGAATACTTTTTCCACCGCACCGGTCATGGATTGGGACTGGAAGCTCATGAAGAACCCAATATCAGTCAATATGATCAAACAATCCTCGAACCAGGTATGACTTTCACTATTGAACCTGGTATATATCTTCCCAAACGTGGCGGAGTACGAATAGAAGACGATATAGTAGTCACTGAAGATGGTGGATTATCCTTAACATCGGCCACAAGGGATCTAACTCAGCTGTTGATCGAAGAGTGATCTTCTTAGCCAGTGACCTAATAATCAGGAGCAGAACATGTTAGTAAAGAATACAGAACCTTTTTACTTTCCTGGCAATGATACAGGCTGTTTATTGATCCATGGATTTACCGGGGCGCCAACTGAAATGCGCCCACTGGGTGAATACCTGGCTGGGTTTGGTTATAGCGTTCTCGGTATTCGATTGGCAGGTCATGGTACAAAGATGGAAGATATGAACCGGATGCATTGGCAGGATTGGTCCGCTTCAGTTTTGGATGGATGGCATTTACTTCAATCAACCACAAAGAATATCTTCTTAATTGGATTGTCCATGGGAGGCGCACTGGCCTTATACCATTCTTCGTTCCTCCCCGTTACTGGCGTAGTGGGTCTATCTGCCCCTTACAAAATCAGATCCGATCCCCGCCGATTTTTCTTACCCTATATATCCTGGCTAGTTCCTTATATAGAGAAAGAGGATTCCGATTGGCAGGACCCGAATGCAATAGAGGATCACTTTTCCTACGACATGTATCCAACCAAAGCAATCATACAGCTGTGTGGATTACTTGAAGAGCTGCGGACTGCACTTCCAAAGGTTAGTGCGCCGGCCCTGTTAATGCATTCTAAAAAAGATATTGGTGTCCCACTTGAAAATCTAAATCTGATCTATAACGCCCTGGGCACACCAGAAACTATGAAGAAGAAGGTCCTCTTGGACAACAGTGGCCATGTTATCACTCGTGATCAAGAAAAGGAAACCGTCTTCCAAAACGTCCAAGCATTTATCGCAGAAACGATTCACTCCAAGTCATGAAAAAAGATTTTATCCTTGTCACAGTCAGCCTGATCATCTGGGGTGTGGGTGAAGGCGCTTTTGTGTATTTCCAACCTCTTTACCTTCAAGAATTAGGGGCTACCCCGTTGGTGATTGGAAGCATCCTGGGGGGCGTGGGGTTGGCAATGACGCTTTTCCACATCCCTGCCGGTTTTCTTTCAGACCGTATCGGCCGGAGACAATTAATGTGGACTGCCTGGGGGATGGGTGTGATCACTACTGGCATCATGGCCGCTGCCAAATCTCTGGCAGTATTCTCAATTGGTATCATTCTCTATTCAACAACTGTATTTGTGATCTCCCCACTGAACAGTTATATCACCGCGGCTCGGGGAAAATTAACCGTTGAACAAGTACTAACTACTAACAATGCCGCATTTTACTTGGGCGGAATTGCAGGACCTCTCATTGGGGGATCACTAGCCCAAGCTCTAGGTATAAGGTCGATCTACTTTTTCGCTTTTGGTTGTTTTGTGATATCTTCAGTAATCATCCTTTTCATCAAAACCCAACCAACCGAAGATAAACTAAGAAATCCTGCTGGTGATCTGCTCAAGAACAAGAGGTTCATCACCTACCTGCCAGTAATATTATTTGTATATTTTGCTTTATTCTTCCCCCAACCACTGGCACCGAATTTCTTACAAAACCAGCGCATGATTTCTCTACAAACCATTGGCATCCTCGGAGCTATCACAAACCTGGGGAATGTTTCACTTAACTTGCTATTCGGCTTGCTTCCACCCCAGGTTGGTCTGATCCTGGGACAACTATTTGTGGGATTATTTACGGTCCTGGTTTGGCAATTTACCCAGATGCCGATCCTTGTACTGGCTTATTTCCTATTGGGAGGATATCGGGCTACACGGTCCTTATTGATCGCCCAGGTTGAAAAGCTGGTTCAACCCGCGAACCTTGGTCTGGCATATGGTGTTATAGAAACTATAACCGGGATAGCCCTGATAGCTGCTCCCCCACTCGCCGGATATCTCTACACAAAGGATCCGAACTCAGTGTTCAGTTTTACACAGCTATTAATTATTCCTGCTATTCTATTCACCTTACTTTGGAGGAAATTATCATGGAAACCTTAATGGAAATATTTCTTCCAGTCTCAATCTGGTTTCAAGGTACATCAGACTGGTTAATAACAATCTTCCAGGGGATTACTTTCCTGGGGAATACAGAGTTCTATATCCTAATTATGCAAGCATTATTCTGGTGCATTAACACGACTCTCGGCATCCGGATTGGGATCATGCTCCTCGTTGGAGGTGGCATCAATAGTATTCTGAAGTTCTCCTTTCAATGGCCTCGACCTTTCTGGGTAACCCCAGCCGTGACCAATCTGGCTGAGGGTACTGGTTTTGGATTTCCATCCGGCCATGCCCAGAACGCAGCTGGCATATGGGGTTTAGTCGCTGTTTCTGTCCGGAAAAACTGGGTCCGTTGGAGCGCCCTGGCTGCCATCCTCTTGATCGGTTTCTCCAGAATCGTTCTTGGAGTGCATTTCACTCATGACGTTCTTGTTGGCTGGTTAGTTGGAGGATTGTTATTGTGGTTATTCCTCAAGCTTGAAAAGCCTGTCATTAATTGGTTCAATACCATTAACCTGGGCATTCAAATCCTGGCACTTTTAGTCATAACAACATTGTTGATCCTGCCTGTAGTTTTTTTGGTACCGCCCTTCAACCCACCTCCTGTCAATCCTGAATGGATTGCGGGGGCTGGCGAGGTAATTCAACCCTATAGTTATGACGGGCTGCTCACCACTTCCGGCTCATTCCTGGGACTGGGTTTAGGTGTGCTCCTATTGAACAAAACTGGAAAATTCAGCCATGAGGGCAAAGTCTGGCAGCTGGTCCTGCGCTACCTGGTTGGGATCATCGGTGTCCTTCTGCTTTATTTGGGTTTGGGCTCAATATTTCCAGATGATATCTCACTCGTATCTTACGCACTACGATTCTTCCGTTATTTCCTCATAGGTTTATGGATCTCTTATGGCGCCCCCATGATCTTCTCCTGGTTGAAATTAACTCAAGAGTAAATCTAAGGATCATCATAATCAACATAAAAAGCCCCTGCAAAAAAGTGCAGGGGCTTTTTTTATTATTAGCAATGGTTTTTATTCTTCTTCTTCAGTATTCGCAGCGATTACTTCTTGCGCCAAGTGAGTAGGGAGTTCCTGGTAATGTGCGAATTCCATCTCGAACATACCTCGACCACCTGTCATCGATCGCAGGTCCGTAGTGTAACGCTGCATTTCAGCCAAAGGTACCAAGGCAGAGACAACTGAACGGCCACCTTTGGTATCCATACCCTGAACCCGGGCTCGCCTGGTGTTAAAATCACCCAGGATGTCGCCCATATTTTCTTCCGGTACAGTTACTTTAGCTTCCATGATCGGTTCAAGCAGAACTCCGCCGGCCTCTTTGAACGCCAATTTGAATACCTGGCGAGCCGCAATCTCAAATGCCACAGGTTTAGAATCAACTGCGTGTTCCTTGCCATCAATCACTGCAGCCTTGACGTTTACAACCGGGTAGCCAGCCAACACACCTTCATCCATGACTGTCTTGACACCTTTTTCTATGGCCGGCATGTAGTTCTTAGAAATCGCGCCGCCAAATACCTCATTTACAAACTCAAATCTTGCATCCGGCAATGGTTCCAAACGCATATGCACTTCACCAAACTGGCCTGATCCACCAGATTGCTTCTTATGGCGGTATTGAGCAGTGCCTTTTCTTTTGATGGTTTCCTGGTAAGGAACTTTAGGTACTTGAATATTCAATTCAGTCTGGAAGATATCCTTCGCTTTGCGAATGGCAACATCGATATGCTGTCCACCCATGCCTTCCAAAATGGTTTCTTTGGTTGTCGTGTCCTGCTTCCAGGACAAGGTCATATCTTCCTCACATAATCGACTCAAGGTCGGACTGAGTTTTGCAGAGTCCCCCTGAGAAACTGGAATGACTGCCACACGATATACAGCGGTTGGATAAACCGGTACAGGTAATTTGACAGGATGATTAGCTTCTCCCAGTGTATGTCCAGTAGAAGTGACATTCAATTTAGGAACTGCAACAATATCACCAGCATGGACATTTTTGACTTCTTCCTGGTTTTTACCTCGCATAGCATGAATATTACCAATCCGTTCCTCTTCTTTTTCCTGGCAGTTCCAAACCTTGCTGTCAGAACTGACAGTACCGGAATAAACCCGGAAGTAAGTGATCTTTCCCACATAAGGATCTGCTGTGGTTTTCCAAACATAGCCGGCAAATGGTCCGGCATCTGAACATGCCAATTCCTCATCGCCCTTAGCACCTTCAGCAGTTACTGCCGGAACTTCATCCGGAGAAGGCATCATTTTTCTGATCGCATTTAATAAAGGAGCCATACCAACATTCGCTGTTCCCGAAGTGACCAGGACTGGAGCAAATGACCTGGAAACGACCGCATTTTTCAGACCACTGAAAATCTCATCTTCAGAAAGGGTTTCACCTTCCAGGTATTTCATTAGCAAATCATCATTACCTTCTGCAGCAGCTTCGATGATTTCCATCCGGAGTTCTTCAACCTGGTCTGCAAACTCAGCTGGTATATCAACAACTTCTTTACCATCACCTTTATAAGCTTTGTTTTCCAGGATATCTATCACACCACTGAAATCCGCTTTTTCTCCCCAGGGTAGCTGGATAGGTAATAGGCGCATGGAAGTCATTTGTCTGACAGACTCCAATGCTTTTTGAAAGTTTGCGTTATCGCGATCCATCATATTGATGATCACAAAACGCGGCAGTTCAAATTCATCTGCAAAATCCCAGGCGTTTTCGGTCCCAACTTCAGCACCCGCGACCGAGTCAACAGGAATTAGTACACCATCCACAACGCGCATGGCAGATATCACTTCACCTACAAAATCAGAATAACCAGGAGTATCCAATATATTGATCTTGATATCCTTATACTCGATTGGCACTACTGAGGTTGAAATTGAGATACCGCGTCGCTGCTCTTCATCTTGAAAGTCTGATACAGTTGTCCCTGCATTGATTTCTCCAAGGCGTGTAATGGCACCGCTGAAAAACAACAGCGATTCCGCCAACATGGTCTTTCCAGATCCACTATGAGATGCCAGAGCTATATTGCGTATGTTTTGGGTTGAATATTCTTTCATTGATAAAACCTTCCTAAGAAAATTTGTTTTCTATATTTAATCCAGTGATCATAGGGGCAGTTATATAATATACTTTAGACTTGGACTGGACCTCTTGTTAGCTGACTACACGATTTTATGACATCATGCCCTCCTTGTCAAAGAAAAACAGGGTGATTTTTGTTCTTATTTTAAGATCAGGTTAATTAAAGGTTCATCAATCAAGGTTTCTCATACAATAAGGACTTCAAAAGCTAAACCATCATGTCATCAATCACAATCCAGAATATAGTAAAACAAACAACCGTCATCCAGGATTTGATGACATTATCCAAAGTGGCCTACGCCAGCAAGTCAGGCGGTACCTATCAAGCCTTAACATCCGAGCTGGAAGAGAATATCCATCATTCAGCTACCGCTATTCATAAGGTTCTAAACAAGGAAGAGAAATCTCCTGTTGATCTAGCCATCAGATCCCGAAGAGCATATCAATGGTTAAAATACCTGGATAAACAGGATCATCTGGCTGCCCACATTGACGCACTTCAAAGAATCAATCTTTTCCTGCCAGCAATTAATCCTCTCCCTAAATATAAAAAGTATGGGATTGAATTCATTTTTTATCACACCAGCGCTCTATTTCAGATCCAGGGCAAAGCTTCTCAGATCCAGATCACTGCACAGGAGAGTTTAACTACTGCTCCAGATTCTGTGCTGATCGCACTGCTGGAAACTGCCCTTGGAACACCATCTCAATCAAGCAAACAACAAATTCAGGAACACACATTCTCCCCTGCATATCAGTCAACCCGGGAATATCTGGAATATTTGTGTGTCCCAAAAGGTAGTTTCGCAAAAGGCTCGGTCTATGATCTGACAGAGAGTTTTAAGCGAGTGAACCTGGCATATTTTAATGAGCAGATGCCAGAGCCCCATTTAGTTTGGAATAAACAATGTACTGTTAGAAAATTTGGGCACTATCAATGGGATACCGATACCGTAATGGTCAGCCGTACACTGGACCAACGCCAAGTGCCAGAGTTCGTGGTCGATTATGTAATGTATCACGAACTTCTTCATAAAAAATTAGGAGCGCGTTTGGTAAATTCCCGCAGGATGGTTCATACTAACTTATTTCGTAAGCAAGAAGCGAAATACACAAAATTTAATGAAGCTCAACGGTATCTCAATAAGATATCCAGAAAAAAATAACCTGATCAACGGATCAGGTTATTTTATAACTCACGAAGTACTTGCCATTGAACCTATCACACTGATTGCTCTTTATGCTCCCGAACCAGTTCCCTTCTTAGCAACTTGCCAACATGTGTCTTTGGCAATTCATCACGGAATTCAATCTCAGTGGGAATCTTATACTTAGCAATACGATCTAAGCACCACTCTTTCAGCTCAGCTCGGTCCAAAGTGGACCCCTCGGTTAGGACTATCCATGCTTTCACAGTCTCCCCTCGCGTGGGATCTGGGACACCTGCCACACCCACATCCTGAATGGCTGGGTGGTCCTGAAGCACTTCTTCTACTTCCCGGGGCCAAACCTGGAAACCACCTGGTTTGATAAGCTCTTTCTTGCGATCTACGATGTAGAAGTATCCCTGCTCATCCATGCGGGCAATGTCTCCCGTATACAGCCATCCATCTCTGAGTGTATTGCGGGTTTCTGTAGGCATATTATGGTAACCCTTAAAAACCTGTGGGCCTTTCATTATCAACTCTCCAATTTCTCCGGCAGCCAGTACTGTGACACCATCGTCAAGGTCAACGATCCTGGCATCGATATCCGGGAATGGTAAACCGATCGACCCAGTTCGATTTTCACCGAGATTTGGATTACAGTGAGTCGCAGTAGGTGTTTCTGACAGACCATACCCCTCAAATAAATTACCACCTGTTAGCAATTCAAAAGTCTCTTTGGTTTCTCTTAATAATGGTGCAGATCCAGAGATACATGCCTTGATCGCGCTGAGATCATATTTTCCAGCTTTTACATCTGCATTATTATTGATTGCGTTATACAAAGCAGGTACTGCTGGGAAGATCGAAGTTTTGTACTTCTGCATATTGCTTAGTAGATCCTTCAAATCACGTGGGTCAGGGACCATCACTAAAGTGGCACCCGTAGCCAGACCATAATTCATCCCTGCAACCATTCCATAAACATGGTAAAGAGGAATGGCCATCATTACTACTTCCTCTCCCATCACTGCGGTTCTGATCCAGTACATCATTTGAATGGTATTGGCAACCAAATTGCGGTGCAGGCCGATGGCCGCTTTCGGGATCCCTGTTGTGCCACCGCTGTACTGGAATATTGCCGTATCTTCTGGACCAATATCAATAACTGGCCTCTCACGACCCTGATACTTATCCATTAAGTCAGGCAGCCAGAGATCATTATCCCTTAAGGTTACCCTGAAGCCGCCTTTCTTTTCTTTGGCCAGGGTAAATAAAACTCCCAACAGAGATGGGAGAGTTTCTTTAATATTTGTGCAGATAATCTGTTTAATACCAGTATCCTTCTGGATACCTTTGACCAACTCATAGTAATTGCTCATCAAGATCATCAATTCCATCCCGGAATCATTGGCTTGATGGATGATCTCCCTGCTGGTGTATTGAGGATTTGTTGCTACCACTACACCACCAGCTTTCAGGACCGCAAAATACGCCATCACAAATTGGGGTGTATTGGGTATTAATATACCTACCCTGTCACCTTTTTTCACTCCCAGATCAACCAGAGCAGCGGCGAGATGATCAGTGATCTGACTCATTTCACGGTAGGTGATTTCAGCTCCTTTAAATATAGTACAGGGTTTATCAGGGAATTTTTTTGCTGAGTCTTCTAGAAAATGAAAAATCGGGACTGCCGGGTATGAAAGACTGGTAGGAATACCTTCATCGTAATAATCATGCCAGGGTCGGTGCTCCATCGGATTCCTCCTCCTTCGACAAGATTGATTTGGCTATGATTCAGTATAGCAAATTTTGGACAAGAAGTGTTGAATTTCGTTAAGAATCTCATCAAATGGATCAGTTGAAGCTGAAAACCAGGTTATATTCGGATCATCATCACTGAACCAGTTGGCTTGCTGTCGAACATATTTACGTGTTTTGCTTTTTATTTGGCTGACGGCTTCTTCTAATGTGCTCTCCCCTGACAGATAATCTGCCAATTGTTTATACCCAATGGCAGACATAGCGGAAGATTCGGGAGTGTAACCTGCATCAAGCAGGGACTTTACTTCAGATACTAAACCTTGATCCAGCATTTTTGCTATCCGCTGGTCGATCCTTTGAAATAACTCATCCCTGGGACGGATCAGACCAATTTGTAAAATCTTGTAGGAGGATCCTGTTTTTCCCCGCTGCCCTGAAAATTTTCTACCAGAGGTCAAGATAACCTCAAGAGCCCGGACAATCCTTCTCAAATTCGGGCCATCAATTCCTGCCGCAGCATCTGGATCTAACTCGGCAAGACGGATTCGCAAACCATCTATCCCTACTTCTTCCGCCCACTGAGTCAAGATTTTCCTCAATCGCGGATCTGGTTTCGTTTTGGGAAGATCCCATCCCTCCACAATTGCCTGGATATATTGTCCCGTCCCGCCAACAAGGAATGGTAGTGAATCCCGCTGATGGATATCTTGAATTACTTCCTCGGTCCGGGATAGATACATCGCCAAACTCCATTCCTGATCCGGCGTCGCGACATCAATTAAGTGGTGTGGCACTTGAGTTAGTTCTTCTCTGGATGGTTTTGCGGTGCCAATATCCATTCCCTTGAAGAACAACCTGGAATCCGCAGAAACAATTTCCCCCTGGAGAGTTTCCGCCAACCGAATAGCAAGAGCAGTTTTCCCCACGGCTGTCGGACCGACAATAATAATTAACGGTTTCTTATTCTGTGCCATTATCCATCACAACGTTATTAAAATGTTCAATTTTCGGCGGCTGGTCTTCATCCAATCTTTGGACGGCAATCACATCAATTTGCCAGGCATCTCCATAATCTGGTTGATCATGTAAATATCTATCAATTGCTTTTAACATATGGTCCCATTTTTTTCTCGTGAATGCTTCTTCAGGATAACCATATTTCTCACTGGTTCGGGTTTTGACCTCAACGAAGATCAGGATCTGTTCCTCTTTCTCTTCCCGAAGAGCAATTAGATCGATCTCTCCTTCCGGCGTATAAAAGTTACGATCAACGATCAAGTAACCTTTTTGTTCAAGATAGACGGAAGCAATCTCTTCTCCCCACCTACCAACTTCCATATTATTCATCACTTTCGCAATATCAATACCACCTCGATATATATTTTAGTCTAACACAAGGAACCCGCTAAAGAACCACTCACGATTGTCGACTTAAAGGTAGAATGAAGCTATGGATAATATCAGGAATCATCTACCTGATCTCAATCGGCTCAGTATCACCGTTTCTACGATCTTATTGGCCTACACTTTGACACATTTTATGTCAATTCCACCACAGGAAGTGGGATTTACGCTTCTAGGGATTTTCTTCAATGTGCGGATAAATTTCTCTACACTTGTCTCGATTCTGGTTGCTGGTCTTACTGCTTCAGGATCTGCCTGGTTGCTGCAGGATCATCCAGCCAGGGGTGAATATGACAATACGATAATCCACTGGCTTCTACCTTCCCTGACATCATTGGTTCTTATGCTGGCGGTCAATCAGCTTCCATTCAATGCCACATGGTGGGTTGCCACAGCAGCCAGTGGCCTGGGATTGATCCTTGTCATTATTGCAGAGTATGTTGTACTGGATCCATCCAATCGTTTTCTTATACCTGCCGAAATGGGAATTACAGCTCTTTCGGTTGTCTTATTTCTAATTCTCGCAATCTCACTGCACGCTGCTGAGACACGTCTTTTCTACAGAGTACCCGTGCTCAGCGCGGCAGCCTTGTTGGTTTATTTGCGAGTTGGTAATCTCCGTCAGAGAGGAGTCTGGGCTTTGAATCGTGGCTCAGTTCCATTCCTTTTGATTGGTGAACTCGCAGTTGGCCTTCACTATTTACCAGTCGGATCAATTGGTTTTGGAGTTGCCTTAGCTGGACCACTGTATGCTTTGATCGAGATTAGCGATGATCTTCCAGACGGGGATGAGAAGATCCAGCTTGAGAGTGTATTCTGGCCAGGATTGATTTTAATCCTATCCTGGGGAATTGCTTTTTTCATCTGATCCGTTTCCCTAGCAATATTCCCGTGTTAAATATATTGTCCGATTAATAATGCATTTTCAGGAGTTATCTTATGACTATCCTATTACAAACCGGTATTCTTTTGGTTGCTTATATCTTGGGATCTGTCCCTTTTGGATTTATCCTGGTAAAAGCGATCACCGGTGAGGATGTCAGGAATGTAGCGAGCGGTCGCACCGGCGGCACTAACACAATGCGCGCGACTGGCTTTTCCCTTGGATTTATTACTTCACTGCTGGATATGTTAAAAAGCGCCGGCGCAGTCTGGATCGCACGATATTTCATCCCGGATGGATATTGGCTTCATGTATTTGCTGGATTCTTTGCGGTAATTGGCCATAATTTCTCAATTTTTTTAATTGAAAAAGATCCGGAAGGAAAAATAAAGTTTGGCGGAGGTGCGGGGGGAACACCTGCAATTGGAGCCATCATCGGATTCTGGTGGCCCAGCGTCTTCATCCTTGTTCCGGCAGGTTATGTGATAGTGATGGTTGTCGGCTATGCATCCCTGGCGACCTTGAGTTTGCCGCTGATCGGCAGTTTTATCCTCCTGCTCCGATTTTTAAATACGGACCAACCCTGGGAATATGTATTTTCCGGATTATTATCAGAGATTCTGATAGTCTGGGCCCTCCTGCCAAATATCAAACGCCTGTTGAATGGATCTGAAAGGCTGGTTGGATTTCGAGCCAAGAAGAAAATGCAGGAAGAGTAGTTATTAACAAAAAAAGCCCAGGCTTCTGCCAGGACTTTTTCGATTTAAATAATATCGCTCTTCAACTGATCAGGAATCAAAACCCTTGGGATCTTCTCCGTGAACTTTGTGATAAAGATGTCGTAAATTCTGTTGATGGATCTCTTCTGCTGCTCCGCCCAATAAAATCCGGCTTTTTCCGCAGTCTTCAATGTCTTTTTCCTTTAAAAACTCTCCAGGGTATTCATCCAACGCCGCATCCTGAACAATCTGATCGATTTTGTCCAGATAATTGATCCTATCCTTAATACTGGATCTCACTTCACCACGCAAGATCACTTCTCCATGACCCTGAACTACATTTTCTATGGTCATGGATTCTATCTTTTTCAGCGATTCGCGCATGACCTGGGGATCACCGTCAACAGTATGGGGAATAGGCATCCAGACATCTCCTGCAAACAAGACCTCATCTTCAACAATATATACTCCAATCCCATCAGGACTGTGTCCGGGCAGCTCGATGAATCTCAAGGTTTTATCACCAACAATCAATTCAAGGACACCTTCCTCCAAAGTTAAATGAGGTAAAACGATCTGGGTTTTCTGGAATACCGAGTCCATTTCAATGGCAGTCTTTAATGATGCAGCACCAAATTTCTCAAGGTAATCCCTACATAGAGCATGGCTAAGAACATATGCTCCCGGAAAAAAGCAATTTCCCCAACTATGATCCGCATGGTAATGGGTATTGATCACATAACGAACTTTTCGTTGCAATTCTTCCTCAATGAATTCTCTGATAGCCAGAGTCTCTTCGGGAAAAGCCAAGGTATCAATCACCACTGCCCAATCCTGTCCGATCACCGCTCCAGCATTTACTTGTGCATAAACATCACTTTGGAATGTATAAACGTCATCTGCAACCCGTTCCCGGTGAATCATAGACTTATTACCCTCCCAGCTGAAATTGTGTTGTGAAAATCATTATTTTCCCGCCTACAATATCCCAAAGAATAGCATATTCACAGGGTCAAAGTCAAGAAATTTTAAGGTTCGGTTTTTGGGATAAATAATCTTATGCCACGTTAACCGGTTAGAAGATTCCAAAGCTGGCACATCTCTTCCCCCTGTTGACTTGCTGTCTGACTACAGGTATAATGCGGAAAATTGAAAAAACGACCCATAACCGGGAAGAGTACAGGGAAAACCGCTCGCAGAGATGGGAGGCCACCGGCTGAAAGCCACCCTCAGCGTAACTTCTGGAATGTCCCCCGGTTGGTCTGCCGAAGAAATTTGGCAACAAAGAGTAGAACGGCACGGGTGAGCCCGATACAGCGAAATCCTGTTCATCGAATCAGGAATTGAGCGTGTGTGTTCAAAGGACACACAAAACGAGGTGGTACCGCGGAAGGTAGATAAACTTTTCGTCCTCAGGGATGAAAAGTTTTTTTAATTAAGATTAGCAGAAATATTTTGGATCTTTGACTTGGATCCGGTTTGATTAATTACAGGATGGTGATTGATATGCTTCCAACAAAATATGATTTTAAATCCGCAGAAGCACGGCTTTATAAATTCTGGGAAGATAATGGCTACTTCAAACCAACGAACGACCCCAATCTTCCTGGCCATGATCCCACAAAAAAACCGTATGTGATCAGCATCCCGCCACCCAATGTCACCGGAGTTCTGCACCTGGGCCATGTCCTGTTTGTGACCCTGGAGGATCTAATGATCAGGCACCAACGCATGAAAGGCGTTCCCACACTTTGGGTGCCAGGAACGGATCATGCAGGGATTGCCACCCAGCTTCAAGTAGAAATGAAACTTAAAGAGGAAGGCACCAGCCGTGAGGAGGTTGGCCGGAATACCTTTCTTGAAGAAACCTGGGCCTGGAAAGAGGAACATGGAGGAAAGATCGTAGAACAGATTCGCCGGCTGGGTGCCTCTTGCGATTGGAGTCGGGAAAGGTTTACCCTGGATGAAGGGCTTTCCCGTGCGGTACGGGAAGCATTCGTACATCTATACGAAAAAGATTTGATTTATCGTGGACCGCGATTGATCAATTGGTCTCCTACCCTACAAACAGCGGTTTCTGACCTTGAAGTGGAACACACCGAGGAAAAAGGAAAACTGTATTTCTTCAAATATCAGTTGGCTGAAGATCCGGATCAATTTATTCCAGTTGCCACAACACGTCCGGAAACCATTTTGGCCGATACAGCAGTGGCGGTTCATCCAGACGATGATAGATATAAAGAATTCATCGGCAAAATGGTTCTCGTTCCAATTCTGGGACGAGAGATACCAGTGATTGGTGATGAATATGTAAGCGTCGAATTCGGCACGGGAGCCTTAAAAATCACACCCGGGCACGATCCAAACGACTACGAGATCGGATTACGCCATAATCTAGAACTGCTCTCGATGCTGGATAAAAAAGCCAAAGTGACCGAAATTGGCGGCCCATATGAAGGACAGGACCGCTTTGAAGCTAGGCAAAACCTTTGGCAGGATATGAAGGATGCCGGCCTGGTAGTAAAGGAAGAAGATTACCTCCACCAGGTTCCCCGGGCCCAACGTGGAGGAGAGATTATTGAACCCATGATCTCTACGCAATGGTTTGTAAAAATCGCTCCACTGGCAGAAAAAGCTCTCAAAGCCGTCAAGGACGGAGAGATAGAAGTCATCCCCGAGCGCTTTAAGAAAGTCTATTACAACTGGATGGAAAATATTCATGACTGGTGCATCAGCCGCCAGCTGTGGTGGGGACACAGGATTCCAGTCTGGCACTGTGATGACTGCGGAGAACTTACTGTCACAAGAGAAGATCCAAAATCCTGCCAGGCATGCGGAAGCAAAAATATCCATCAGGATCCTGATGTGCTGGACACCTGGTTCTCATCCGGGTTATGGCCATTTTCCACCCTGGGTTGGCCGGATGAAACACCTGATCTGAACTACTTTTTCCCCACTACCATGATGGAAACAGGTTACGATATCTTGTTCTTCTGGGTGGCTAGAATGATCATGTTCAGTCTCGAACTAACCGGGAAAGCTCCTTTTGAGATCGTTTATCTCCATGGCTTGGTGATGGATGAACATGGTCAGAAAATGAGCAAATCCAAGGGTAATGTGGTCGATCCGATTGATGTCATGAATGATATGGGCACGGATGCCGTCCGTTTTACTATGCTGGTAGGCTCAACTCCAGGGGTCAATACAAACCTCAGTCTGCAAAAAGTGGAAGCCAATCGGAACTTTGCCAATAAGGTTTGGAATGCTGGGCGGTTTGTTCTTGGAAACCTTGAAAATGCCCCTCTGCTTCCCCAAGCTAAAGCTGATTGGACCCTGGCTGATTCCTGGATCTGGGCTCGTATGCAGCAGCTGATCCGGGATGTTGATCGCCTTTTCAATAATCATCAATATGGTGAAGCCGGTCGTTATATCTATGATTTCTTCTGGAGCGAATATGCAGATTGGTACCTGGAGATTTCCAAAAGCCAGATCGCTGAAGGCGGAGATCGCGCATATTATACGATTGAAACTTTGATCAAAGTTCTTGATATGTCCATGCGCCTGCTGCACCCGTTCACACCATATATCACGGAAGAACTCTGGCAGCATTTAAAGAATGCCGTGAGTAATTCTGCCCTCAAGGAGCGAATGTCAGATTGGGACGAGGCCTTAATGATCTCTGCTTGGCCTGAGCCGCGCGCTGAAGAACCCTGGGAAAAGGAAAAGGTGGAGGACTTCGAACTTATTAAGGAAATCGTCCGAACCATTCGCAATTTACGTGCAGAGAAAAATATCAAACCCGGAAAATTGATTCCAGCTAACTTTGTCTCGAGCACATATAACGATATGCTGGAAAGAGAAATTGGAAGTCTAACAACACTGGCTCAACTGGATCCGGATAAAACTATTATATTAAAAGAATTAGATGAAAAGCCCCAGGACCAGATCGCTCTTGTGGCTGGGTCCGTGGAAATTTATCTACCTCTGAGTGGATTGATTGACCCGAAAGCAGAGAATAAACGTCTTAGTTCTGAGCTAAAGGAACTGAAGGAACAGATCAAAAGATTGGAAAAGTTATTGGCCAGTCCTTTTGCCGACAAAGCGCCAGAAGCCGTGGTCAATAATGAAAAAGACAAACTAGCCGGTTACAAGGAAACAGTCCAGACACTTCAGGAACAGATCAAAACCTTGAAAAACGTTTAAGGAGATTTATGGGTACTATATTATCTACCTGGTTGATAAAAACCTCAAAAAGCTGGGTCATGATGCTGACATTATTGATCATGGTTTTATTCATGATTTTCGTACTGCCAAGCCAGGCAGCCTCAGCTGAAGAAAATGCTGGGGGCAGCATATCCCCAGATACTACTTTTTTCTATGGATCCGAGGATCTGATCCAAGCGGCAAAAGAGTATGGTGATGAAGGAAGACAGGCTTATATTCAAGCCCGTTGGACTTTTGACCTGGTTTTCCCTCTTGTGTATATCAGTTTTTTAGTTGCAGGGATCAGCTGGTTCTATCAAAATCTGGAAAACTCGATTGAATGGATTGGCTTCACAAATCTTCTTCCACTGGCAGCTGGCGTATTTGATTATCTGGAAAACATTGGTGCGTCCCTGGTAATGGCCTCATACCCTATGCGGTTGTCGGGACTTGCTCTGGTAACCTCAATTTTCTCAGGAGTGAAATGGATTCTGGTTGGAGCTAGCTTCCTGGCGTATTTTGCCCTAGCTGGAGTAGTGTTGTTTAAATGGCTCAAAGGTATGATAAGAAAATAGATTTACTGTGGTTTTCAACTTACAAAAAGAACCCATGGATTAACCATGGGTTCTTTTTACGTGTTACAGCATTAGATCAGGCAGCCAGCAATTTGTTCTCATGATACTTGAAATGCTCCTGGGCTTTTTTAATGACTTCGTCTGTGATCTTATTGATATCCTTCCAGTTCTTTACGCCAAGATCATCAAGGGTTACAGGTGGACCAAAAGATAAATTGGGAGAAACCATTAATTTACCCGGAACAAGCAGCTGGTACATCACCTGGAAAAACTCCGACAATCGCTGCTTGTTCACCCGTCCCCTTCTAAACAGGGTTGCCGGATGATTAATATATTTTGGTGATAAAACACCACTAATCATTGAGACAGCCAATTTTGTCTGTGGAACGCTCCTCAGAAACAATCCCAGGCTGGATGTCCAGCGAGTAAGCTCTACTTCAGAACCAGGCATGAAGGCCGGATCCGGATCCATGGTGCCTCTGGCAAACACCAGCAAAGTTCCTCCACTCTTCAAATGTCTGAGGGCCCCTCTTGCTGCACTCATCCGATCATGCGTGTCTTGTGAGGAAAATATCATGTGTTTACTAGTATCGGGAAGCTTTTTTACAAATGGGATATCGGATGAAATGATCTTCACATCATCCCGTGGGATATGGGAAGAAATAACTAGTGAATCATAAGCGCCGGGATGATTGGCAGCGATAACTAACGGTCCTTCTTTTGGTAAATTCTCCATACCAAATGCTTTCACTTTGTCAACAAAATGGGTAATAAACCAGGCAGAAGCTTTTTGCCAACCTTCCTGTACAACCCGGTGTTCAAAGATTGTCGCCAGCTCAGAGAACCGCACCATTGGTTTCCATACCAACGGTTTCAGGATCGGTTGAGCTAATCCATCTTTTCTAAAACCGAGAGATTTATTCAGCTCAAAGACAAGATCATTGGCCAGTATTTTTGTTTTCTTCTCTAATTCGTCCATATAATATCACCCAAGCAATTTACGTAAATATATTATAGATTGTTTCAGCCATAATATTACTATTTGGAAAGAAACTAAGAGCAAATCACACCCTTAAATCTTTTAACCTGAATTCTGTCTGAAGTTACGGCCGAAAACCACCCGGTCCTCCCAGGTATGCTTAAATTGACAATATTAGATCACCAACCGGATTTAATTTCCTAAATAGGACAAGGTACACAAAAAAGCGGGATCCTGAAACCTCAGGATCCCGCTTCATATAAATATATTAACTAGTTCAGTTAAGCGCAGTGATCTTTACTCCGGCTTGGTTTAGGAAATCAATGGAACGATCATCCTTGTATTCCTTGTCATAAACGATCTCTGATATACCTGCATTGATAATCGTTTTGGCGCAGATGAAACAAGGCTGGTGAGTCACATATATTGTCGCACCTTCTGTAATAACTCCATGAAGGGCCGCCTGAATAATGGCATTCTGTTCAGCATGCAGCGTGCGAACACAATGTCCATTGTCCATTAAACAGCCTACTTCAGAACAATGGGGTAATCCACGTGGGCTTCCGTTATACCCCGTAGTTAGTATTCGTTTATCGCGTACTATCACTGCTCCAACTTGCGCTCTCTCGCAGGTACTTCTTTTAGCCACTTCATGGGCGATATTCATGAAGTATTCATTCCAGGTCGGTCTTATTACCTCAACTGCCATGTTATTTACTCCTAATTAAATTCCTGACAGAAACCTAATCCCAGGATACAGTACTATTTAATTTTGAATCCGGATCTAATGATCGCTTGCTTGAGATTCGGCCTTGATGGTTTACTGGATCGCCTGGCTGAATGTTCCATCCATCCGTAATCCTCTGGCGGGCGATCCTCTCGTTCAACCTGGCGTCCAGCGTAAATTCCAGTTCCGATCATATCCTGATCATACGCAACTAAATACTCCCGATCATTCTCCTGATAGGTTTCCCGATGCAATACCGCCTCCAGGGGAAGCCTCGGTCTGATCATAGGCTTTTCCTTAGCCCATCCCAGGGTCATTCCACAAACCGGAAATACGAATTCAGGTAATTGGAAGATATCTCGAATTCCATCCGGATCATTCCGCAGGGCACCAATAAAACAAAAACCAAGGCCCAGGGATTCAGCTGCCAAAGCTGCACTTTGCATGGTTATGGCCGCATCTACCGCACCGACCAAAAAATTTTCCATATACCCCGCCTCAAGTTCATAACCCTGGTGATCACATACTCTTTTCAACCGGCTAAAATCCGCACACCATAATAAAAAAACTGGCGCCTGAGAGATATGGGATTGTCCGCCACTGATTTCCTGGACTTTTTCTTTTTTGTCCTGATCTGTGCTAACTATCACACTATAGGTCTGTAAATTTGATGAGCTTGATGTCCGCTGAGCTGCGGTCACGATCTGGACTATCATACCTTCAGGTACGGGGTCTGTTTTATAGTTCCTGACAGATCCATGTTGATGGATTAATTCAATCGTCGGGGTAGTCATAAATTCCCTCCCAGGAATCGTTCCGGGGGATGAATAGATGTTAGATTTTAGATGTGCGGCGGGGGAGTATCAGTTCAGCATTCACTGTAACCGCAGGAATAACATTTCCGGCAACCTTCCTCATTTACCAATGCCGCCTGTCCACATTCTGGACAAAGATCCCCAACTTCCAACCAGGTTTCTGGCTGCCTGATCTCTTCAATTGCATCGATCTCTTCTGGCGACAATTCCTGAAATTGCCAGCCTGTATTTTCCAAATATTCCTGCAAAGCCTGGGCAATGCCATCTGGTAAGGATCTGACCCGATTTGGGCCAAAACCTGTTGGACGGCGGCCGCCAATGCCGGCGTACTGCTGATACACCTCTTCCAAACGCTGGCGGGGAGGTATGGGTGATGACATCCTGAGGATATAAGATAAGGAGCGGCCAATGGCTTCAGAAACAGCTGCCGTATCCGACCCAGCTTTTGCTGTGTTTATAAAAATCTCAAAGGGTTGGTTGTCTCCATTCTCATTGATGGTTACATAGGTCTTCCCAAGAGGAGTCTGGATGCTGTAGGTATACCCTTCCAGATGACGCGGTCTGGGTTTCTTCGCACTTTGCCATTGCGAAATCTGTGTCTGGACTTCCTGGACAATTGGTTTTTCCTCTTTCTTACCTGTTTCTAGAACTACCTTGTCTCTGGAACCGGTCACATAAACAGTGATTCCTTTGCAACCTGTTTCCCAAGCCAGAATATAAGCCTGTGAAACGTCCTCCGGTTGAGCTGAGGAGGGAAAATTTATGGTTTTAGATATACTGTTATCAACAAACGCCTGGAGAGCAGCCTGAACTCGTATGTGTTCTTCAGCAGTGATATCACCAGAAACAACAAAAGTGTTTGCGATCTCTTCCGGCAATGAATCTATCCCCTGGCAAGTTCCGGTTTCAAGGATAGTGGTGATGATCTTATCTTTTGTAGAAGGAGTTAAATCAGAGTCTTCTAGGGCTTGAGTGAATAACGGGCTGGTGTATATCAGGTCAATTTCGCCGTCGCTTTCAACCACATGGCGGGTATATGCCAATGCAAATGCTGGTTCACATCCATAGCCCTCACAACCTGACACTGTTGCAATTGTTCCTGTGGGAGCTACAGTTGTTTGGGCTGCATTTCGGATCCCGTGTTTTTTTATACCCTTAACAATTTTCTCCCAATCAAGAGTTGGACGGCCCCAATCGTTTTGATAGCCGACAATCGATTGCGGAACTTCCCAAATCAAGTTCTTGGGATCATATCGGCTGCCTTCAATAGCAGGAAAAGGTCCCCGTTTTTTCGCCAGATTGATGCTGGTTAACATAGCATGATAGCGGATGAACTCCATGATCTGAGCAGAAAATTCCTGACCCGCTTCAGAGCCGTATCGGACACCTGCCCTAAACATCAAATCGGCTAAACCCATAATGCCTAACCCGATTCGCCTGGCTCGCATAGCTGCATCTTTTAATTGAGGAACCGACGGCACATAAGCATTCGCATCAACGACATCATCCAGGAACTGAGTTGCAGTTGATACACTCTTTCGGAGTGCCTCCCAATCGGGTTTTCCATCATCTGTAGCATGTTGACTTAGATTAATGGAACCGAGGCAGCAGTTTTCATAAGGGCCGAGGTACTGCTCGCCGCAAGGATTCGTGGCTTCCAGATCATATAGATGCGGAATGGGATTATAGCGGTTGGCATGATCAAGGAATAATAATCCCGGTTCGCCATTATGGTGGGCATGGTAAACGATTTTGTTAAATAGATCCCGGGCTCGGATGGAACCATAAACCAGGATATTAATGCCAGCGGCCTCAGCTTGTTCTAATGTGCCATTGAATGTACGATAGACAGGGTCTTTTACATCCGGGAAACGAAGTTCCCAGTTGTCATCATTAATTACTGCTTCCATAAAAGCATCTGTTATGCCAATTGAAATATTGAAATTTGTGATAGCGTTCTCATCAGTTTTGCAGGTGATAAAGTGTTCGATATCAGGATGATCCACGCGCAAGACAGCCATATTCGCACCCCGGCGAGTACCACCTTGGGCGATCTCTCCAAAAGCTTTATCATATACCTTCAAGAACCCAACCGGTCCAGTAGCATGACCGGATGATGCTTTAATCAATGACTTGGTGGGGCGCAATCGCGAGAATGAAAATCCGTTCCCACCACCAGTTTGCTGGATCAATGCAGCATCCCTCAACGTCTGAAAGATGCCGTCGCTCCATTTACCCATATCGTCACTAATCGGCAGCACGAAACAAGCCGCCAACTGACCAAGGGGTGTACCTGCGCCTGTGAATGTTGGTGAATTGGGTAAAAATCGTTTTGTCGCCAGTAATTGATAAAATTCTTGGGCGATTTTATCTACATCCCCACCCCATTTCTTTTCTTCAACTGCGACACTAAATGCCACACGCCAAAAGGTTTCTTCTTTACTTTCTGCCAGCTCGCCGTTTTCACCTTTCCGGATATAACGTCGTTTGAATACTTCAAGGGCGTTTTCTGTCAAATTGACATCCGCCAGCCCTTTTGGCATTGATGGAATAGGATTAACGACGTTAATCTGTTCTTTGGGATCGACGTTTTTAGTCATCAACGAGACTCCTGCATATGAAAATAAAGACAAAATTACTCAATCAGCTTCCCCAACGATTTCTTTTAAAATACCCCCATATATGTGGGTAGAATAGCATTAATCCCTTATATATCTGGTTGAGTGGTCGTATTCTAGCATACCCATTCTGATATAGCAACCCAAAGTAAAGCGATTCAACCTTAAACTTTTCGAGCTAACATTTTTGTAAGGTCGTAATTGTTTTTTAGCCGGTATTTATTGCCTTGCGAACATCAATTCCAAACCATGGCATTGTAGATTTTGAGATCAGTACCTATCACATGCAATCAATGCTAAAATAGGGCATCTATTATCAATTATGAAAGAGGAATATGACCAAAGACCCTGAAATCTTCACGCTCGACCTAAACTTCCAGAACTGTCCAAATGCAATTGCCAGTTATCTAATTCCTCATCAAGAAGGTTTGATCCTGATAGAGAGCGGCCCGGGGTCGACCCAGGAAATTTTGGATAGAAATTTACAGGACCTTGGTTATTCAGTTGAAGAAATTACCCATGTGCTGTTAACCCATATCCATCTCGACCATGCTGGTGCTGCTGGCTGGTTGGCTAAGCAATCTGACGCAAAAGTATATGTCCATCAGCGGGGCGCCCCCCATCTATTGGATCCTTCCAGGTTATTGGCCAGCGCAACAAGGATCTATCAAGACAAGATGGATATGCTCTGGGGAGATTTTCTCCCTGTTCCCGAAGAGCAACTCGTAATATTAGAGGATGGAATGGAAATTCAGATTGGCAGTTATACTTTTCGGACTCTGGACACACCCGGACACGCCAACCATCATATGGCATTCATCCTGGATGAGATCTGTTTCAGTGGTGATGTAGGTGGTGTCCGGATAGCTTCTGTTGGAAAAAGACACCTGCGAATTCCGATGCCTCCTCCAGAGTTCCATCCACCCAGATGGCGAGAATCTGTAACTAAATTAAAGATGGAAAAGATCTCCCGAATCGCCCCAACCCATTTTGGTTTCTTCGACGATGTTGATTGGCATTTGGATTCTATATTAAGTGAATTAGATGCTGCTGAAGAATGGATGCAAATGATAATGCCTAGAAATAACTCAATTGAAGAACTAAGAACAGAATTTCTAAACTGGGTAAAAAATCGCTCTTTGGAATTAGGGGTCAGTAAAATCACATTGGATGCATTTGAAAAAGCCAATCCTTCAGGAATGTCAGCAGATGGCATGAAACGATATTGGGATAAATATATCGATCCAGAATAATCCCAACTGAATAATACTCCATCCATGATGTCCTCACCAGCTCGAAGTAGACCGAGCTGGTGTTATTTTTATGGTGTATCCATGATCCTGCTAATGCAACTATTTAGTGAACCCTCCGTATACTTTATTGAAAACAATCCCCTTGCGGGTTATTTATCATTTTTTTACTAAGGAGTAATTATGTCCACAAAAAGAAAAGTCCTGTTGATCTTTATCCCTATCTTCCTGGTATTGACAATTGGATTCGGATTTGCAGCGACTGCAAAAGCCGTAGAGTTCGACGAGGATGGTATTCTCGAAGAGGGAGAGGTCATCGATGATGATCTTTTTATCGGAGGTGACATCGTTGAGATTAATGGCACCGTAAACGGTGATGTTTTTGCATCTGGCTCTATCGTCAAGGTCAACGGCACCATCAACGGCAGCCTGGCTTCAGGAGCCCAGACCATCTTGATCAACGGAAATGTGAGCGGCAGTGTTTACGCCGGGTCCATGACGATAACGCTTGGTCCTGATACAGAAATTGGCCGAAACATGTTCTATGGCGGATTTAATCTAAATGCAGAAGAAGGGTCCATTATCCACCGAGACCTTTTAGTTGGCGCTTATCAAGCTCTGCTTTCTGGTGAAATTGGCCGTGATGTACGAGCTGGCGTTGGAGCATTGGATATTGAAGGATCAATAGGAAATAATGTCCGGGCAGAAGTGGCCAGTCCCTCCGATGGACAGCCTCCTCAAATCTATCCCAGTCCTCCAGGGATCGATACCATTGCTCCATCTGGTATCCGCGTTTCTGAAGAAGCTGAGATCGGTGGATCCCTGTACTATAAGAGTAGCGAGGATCAGTCCAGAGCTATTGCTATAACTCCTCCCGGCGGGATTGAGTTTGAATACGATCCACAGGTTAATCCCAATGTAGATTCTCCTGATCCCGACCAGATCGGATCCAGACTGGTAGGGGCCTGGTTATTGAAACAGGTCCGTGTTTTCATCACTTTAATGCTGTTGGGCGGTCTTATTGTCTGGCAACTACCTGGATTGTTAACCAAAGTTAGCGAAAAAGCAGAAAAAGAAGTTATGCCCTCCCTGGGTTGGGGTTTAGTCAGTATCATAGTTGTTTACCTGGGAGCTTTTTTGGCTGGCGGTCTGGTTATCGCAGGTGCGATCTTCTTCGGTGTTATCACACTCGGTGAACTATCAAAAGTTATTTTGACAGTGGGTTTCACTAGCTTAGGTTTGATTATGGCAGGATTTGGACTGTTGGTTTCATACGGCAGTAAACTTGTGGTGGCCTACTTAGTTGGTAAGCTATTGATGAGATGGTTGGCACCTAAATATGAAGACCAGCCAATCTGGTCGATGGTGATTGGTGTATTCCTTTACACCTTCCTGCGAGCTATACCTCTAGGATTTGGTCTGGTAATTGGTATATGTGTGACACTGATAGGTATCGGCGCTATGTGGCTCACTTACCGGGACCATGGCAAACCTGTTTCAGTTGAGGAGTAGAAATACCTCCAAATTATTGCATCTAAATCTGGCGTAAGTAAATAGAAAAAGCCTGGAGTTTCTCTCCAGGCTTTTTTGTATTTATCGCTTGGGATTTAGTCTCCCATGATCTGGACAACAAGCTTGCGTTGTCTTGGATGATTATCAAAATCGACCAGGACAATCGATTGCCAGGTTCCCAGGGTCATCATCCCTTCGCAAATAGGAACTGTCAGGGAAGGTTTTACCAACGCAGCCCGGGCGTGACTGTGCCCATTTCCATCTCCCCAGCGCAAATTGTGAGCGTAATTCCTGTCCGAAGGAAGGATCTCGTCAAATAAACGCTGCAAATCCTCAATGCATCCAGATTCATATTCCAGGGTAGTTAGCCCACTAGTCGCTGATGGTGTGAAGATCGTGACCACTCCATCCCCTATCCCACTACCCGCGATGCAATCTTGGACAGCGTCGGAGATATTGATCACATCACCATTCCCTTGTGTATCCAGAGAGATATACTTTGTCACAACAGTCATAATCAAGTCCTATGCCAATTCCAAGTAGCGGCTGATCTCCCAATCTGTTACCCTGGTTCGATATTCATCCACTTCAGCCCATTTTGCCCGGCTGAAAACACTACAGATCACCGGTCCCAGGGCTGATTTCATAACTTCACTGCTTTCGAATTCATGCATAGCTTCTGCAAGTGATCCGGGGAGAGATTGGATCTTCTTTTCCTCCCGTTCCTCTTTTGTCAGATTCCAGATATTGAGGTTATGCAAAGATTCTGGGCAAACCAGATCGTTTTCGATACCATCCAGACCAGCTGCCAACATGGCGGCAAATGCCAGGTAAGGATTTGCGGATGGATCTGGGCAGCGTAACTCCAGGCGCACAGATTTACTGCGTCCAGTTGTATATCTCGGTATGCGGATCAAAGCAGATCGGTTGATCTGGGCCCAACCAATGTGAATTGGTGCTTCATAACCAGGCACTAGCCGCTTATAGGAGTTCGCCGTCGGCGCCAGGACTGCTGACATACTGCGGGCGTGTTTCAGCTGTCCGGCTATGAATTTGTAAGCCAAATCTGAAAGATGATGCTCGTCCTTGTCAGCGAAAAACAGGTTTTCGCCATCTTTACTGAAGATAGATTGATGAGCATGCATCCCAGATCCATTTACACCATAGATCGGTTTTGGCATAAATGAAGCGATCAGGTTATATTTTGCGGCGATAGCTTTTACAGTGTATTTCATAGTAATCACGTTATCGGCAGCTCTCAATGCATCTCCATACCGGAAGTCTATCTCATGCTGTCCACGAGCTACTTCGTGATGTCCCATTTCAACGTCCAAACCCATTTCAATCAATGCGTGCATTAATTCATTTCGAACCAGGGTTGCTTCATCACTAGCCGAAAAGTCAAAGTAGCCCCCTACATCATAGGGAACAGGATGGATATCCTCAACACCATTCCTTTTGAATAAGAAGAATTCAGGTTCCGGTCCAATATTAAAGACCCATCCTTTTTCATCAATGATCTTCAAGATCTTCTTTAAAACTCCTCTTGGATCTCCTTCAAATGGCTCACCATCAGGTCTATAGATATCACAAAACACCCTGGCCCTCCGAAATTCATCAGGACTCCAGGGAAGGACCGCATATGTTTCTGGATCCAAGACCAGGCGCATATCACTTTCCTGAACCCGAGCGAATCCCTCAACTGATGATCCATCAAACCAGACTCCATCCTCCAGCGCAGATGCCAAACGTTCAAAAGTGATATCAACACTTTTCACTGATCCGGTGACATCAGAAAACTGCAATGAGATGAATTTGACATTGTCTTCTTTCACACGTGAAATCAATTCTTTATTGTCCATTACTCCTCCGATAGTGAATAAGATGCAACTCTGGAAAAGTCCTTCTACATAACAAGAAATAGTTAAAAGAAAAACAGCACAACTGGGTGTGCTGTTGAATTAGGCATTAGTTATGTCAGCATACCCTTCCCTGTTAAGTAATCAGAGTTACTTGATAAAAAACTCTAAGCCATTAAAGTGATTTTGTCCCACCCATCACTAGGTGGATTTGAATCTCTTTTTTCCGGGAAGGATAAGGCAGCCCATGGCGGGGCTGCAGAGGCATCCGCTGATCATTCGATTTTCTCTGCTTTATATTGCAGATTAGCATTCCCCTCGCGGGGAAGACCTCCACCTCGTCACCTCATTAGATGAGGCTCAGTCGCTAATATCCTTGATATTCAGTTGTTAAGTTACTGGGTGTGATTCTAGCAGGGTCGCTAAATAACGTCAAGAGCAAGGTTGGATTAATGAGTAAACTTTACAGTTCCCTGGGTACCAGATATAATCTCCTCATTCAAGGGGGTGGTTGAGTCCCGGTGGGCTCCCCGGTCTTCAAAATCGGTGGCGGGTCGTTATGCGAGCCGCGGTGGGTTCGACTCCCATTCACTCCCGCTCATTTCTTATCAGTAACCTACACTCTATGAGTCAAATCGAATCTGAAGCTGAAAATCCAATAAAGACTGAGATTTTCTCTCATCTCGTTGCAGAAATCTTGGAAGTTGATCATTACATTCTTGGTGATACTAAGGATGATTATGTGATCCGTTTCATTGGGAAGTTAAAACAACCCTCAGAAATTGCTCACGATTACCTGGTAAAGTCCTTAACTTCTTATCAGATCACTCCCTGGTTCCGTGCGGTTGAGGAAGATGTCGAGGTAAGTCTTCGGAGAAGTATCACCAAAGCTGAACCACCCAATCGCCGCATTAACTATTTGTTATTCCTAGTAACATTTGTCAGCATTCTCTTTGCAGGTATCTTAACTGTTTATGATGGCCCTCAGACTGCTAATATCGGCCTCATCTGGGCGCATTCGAAACTTCATCTAGGAGAAGCGTTTGCGTTTTCAATCAGTTTGCTGAGCATTCTGACTGCTCATGAATTCGGCCATTATTTTGCTGCGCGATTCCACCAAACCAAAGTTACCTTGCCCTTTTTTATTCCTTTTCCTTTAAGTCCATTTGGAACTATGGGTGCTTTCATACAACTTCTAGAACCCCCGAAAAATAAAAAGGTTCTCCTGGATATTGGGCTAGCCGGCCCTCTAGCTGGTCTTATCGTTACCATACCAGTGTTGATCATCGGATTATCTTTATCCGTGGTGGAACAGATACCTGTTTTATTGCCAGAAAATTTTGCTTTTGAAGGAAATTCCTTGCTCTATCTGGGAATGAAATTCTTAATTCACGGATCCTGGCTACCTGAGCCAACATCATTCAATGGTATAGCCCCATTTTTCTACTGGGTAAGATATTTCTTTACTGGATACCCACTGCCAAGTGGAGGACTGGATGTGATTATCCACCCGGTTGCCTGGGCAGGATGGGCAGGTTTATTAGTTACATCTCTGAATCTGATACCTGCAGGCCAATTTGATGGTGGACATTGATTTACAGCCTATTTGGTAAAAACCTAAAATGGCTAAGACCCTTAATCTTGGCCATTTTGGTGATCCTGGGATTTCGATGGTCTGGCTGGTGGTTGTGGGCATTTATGATCCTATTTGTGGGCAATCGCTATGCGGAACCTCTGGATGAAATAACAGATCTGGACCCTAAGAGGAAGATCCTCGCCTGGATCGGGTTGGTGATATTCTTTTTGATCTTCATGCCTGTCCCCCTGGTCACGGTCTAATCCCCAGAAACAAAAAAGCAATCCTTACTGGATTGCTTTATATAATTTAGTTCTAATTTGAAATCAGCCTTCTTTTGCCTCTGTCTTATCTTTCTGATCTGTCTTTTTCTCCGGCACAACTGCTTGACCAGATTCACCTTTATGGTCCTCAGGATGCCTTGAGTCCGTCCCAGATGGAGATCGGTTGTCTGTAGCGTAAAATCCTGACCCCTTAAATACAATACCTACCGGTAAGTAGACTTTTCTCAATGTCTCTGTCTGGCATTCAGGACAAATCTTTAGCGGTTCATCTGAAAATTTTTGTCTGCGGTCGAATTGAACACCGCAGCTATCACACCGATATGTATAAATAGGCATTTTTCATCTAGTTGATTGCGTTTTAACAATGATCCGTCAACCATCGAGCATTATAGTACTTCCAAACAGTAATAGCAAGGGATAAGCATTCCTCCTCACCCTTTCTTATATTTTTTATATCTTCGGAGTTTATCAAGGCCAAGATCAGGGAGTTGGGGACGGAGTTGGAGTATTAGTTGGCACTGGAGTGCCTGTAGGAGTTGAGGTATCTGTCAAGGTTGGGGTGCTCGTTGATGTTAAGGTTGACGTCGGGGTCAATGTAGGAGTAAAAGTGGAAGTAGGACTGGGAGTTGCTGTTGGAAGTAACTTTTCTGCCGCGAGATATTCCCACTCATCCGGCACGTACGCCAGCGGGAGACCAATCAGGTTGCGCCAATCTGCAATTGATTCATCATAATTTCCTAATACCTCATATGCCATAGCTCGCCAGTAATAAACGTGGGCCTGATCTTCTTCATCCTTTGTTAAATCTCTAGCGATATTCAAGTAAACCAATGATAATGAATATTGCTGGTTCTCATATAGGCTCTTACCCAGGAACAGCGTTGCATCAAAATCATCTCGATCCAAATTCCTGGCAGTAAATGCGTCATCGACCGCTTTATCAAATTGACCTGATTCCGCATAGATCCGCGCCCTTGTTTGATACAGATCCACACCATCTCCCCCCATTGATACAGCTTTATCCAAAAGCTCTAAAGCATCATTCACATCGTTTCCAGCCAGGTAAACTGCTTTACCGAGAGAATAATAAAATACCCAAGTTTTTTGAGGATCATATGGCTCATACCGTGTTAACAGCTCTAGTGCCTGGACAGGTTTTCCTGTTTCAAGACTTACTCTTCCATAAACCAGATAAGATGGCACATGATTAATGTCAAATAACAATGCGGACATTACCGCTCTTTCAGCTTCTGGATAATCCTTCAACTCAAGTAAAGCTTTAGCGCGCAAATAATGAGCCAGGGGCGATTCAGGTAAAAACAGAATCGCCTGGGAAGTATCTTCATAAGCTAATTGGAATGATCCCTGGTCAAGATAATACTCTGCCCTGGCTAGATAAACTTCACCAAAAGTAGGATCCAGGAGCAATGTTTGATCAAGATCAACTTTGATATCATAAGAGGGATCCAAAATTTTTGTGATCAAAGCCCTTCCATAATATGCCGGACCAAAGGCTGGATCGAGGAATAAAGCCCGGTTGTATTTTTCAAGGGCTTCATTATATCTACCCAGATTCCGTAAAGCCTCACCAGTCAGAAATACGATGTCGGGTGTTTCCAGTTGACCTTCTGTTTGGAGTAGATAGGTCAACATGGTTTCGAAATCACCCTTTTGATAGGCATCTAGAGCAGATTGGTATGTTCCATAACCGGGATGCGGGGTTAACACATATGCCGGAGTGGGAGTATAAGTAGCATCAAGGACCTGCCCGATGGGAATTTGCAGAATTGGATTTGGCGTACCGGTCAACAGTCCCGAATTAGGATCCACTGATGGGGTCCAGGTCATTGGTGTAATTGTTAAACGTGGCGAGAAGATAGATCGAGTCCCTGGAAGAATTCCACTGAAAACCACAACCAACAAAATAACGAAAGCACCCACTCCCAGAGGAATTAATTGTCTATAATTATAGCGACTCTTCTTCTCTTGTTTTTTGGGTTTATCTTTCTTGGTAATATCCGGTAATTCCCGCGACCAATCCTTTTTCCTGATTTCAACCGGGCGTATGCTCCCCGGGTCAACTGCTCCAAAAAGGATCATACCCAAGCGAGCTTCTTCATTCCTGTGATCAATTTCCAGCACTTTATTTAGGCAATATATTCGCTCCTTGTTTGATTCAACAACAGTGCTCATTAAAAGCCAATATTCGATATTATCTTGTTCTTCTTTTAGTAAGCTTGCCAATTGATCACGCGCCTGAAATCTATCCCCCTGCTCCAGAGCGAGTTTGGCCAGGATGAAACGTTTATCTTCTGCCATCATTGAACTTATCCTGTAGTTGCGGCATAAAGAGAGTGTAGCATAGGCCGCCTTGCCTAACAAGAGAGGGTATAATGCTCCACATGACGATAAAAGGGTCGAATTTGGCCTGGATTCTGGGCTTTTTAGTACTTCTATCTGCGTGTTCACCTGGACCACAAAGTGGGCCAATTTCCACTTTGACGATCGCACCTCCAGTGAATCCATACCAAGCAAAAACCAGCACGCCCATCATGCCTACAGCAACTGTTCCACTGCCCACGGAACAACCACTGATTCCAACTCCAACCCCATTCAGTCATACTATCCAATCTGGAGATACTCTCTACGGTATCGCTATTCAATATAATATATCGTTGGATAAATTAGTCTCTGCTAATTCCGGGGTAGATACCAGTCTGTTGACAGTTGGCACAAAATTGGTCATCCCGTTTTCAGAAGAAGATGAGCTTTCTGTTCCATCGCCTACCCCATATCCAGTCCTGTTTACAGAACCTGTCTGCTATTCCACAAAAGACGCCGGTATCTGGTGTTTTCTTATAGTTGAAAACAACCAGAATTTGGTCCTTGAAAATTTATCATCATCATTCAATTTATATGATCAAAACCAGGAACTGGTTCAAAGTGTTGTTGCCATTCCTCCCTTGAATACTCTTTTCCCGGATCAAAAGATCCCACTCGTGGCTTTTATCAAACCAGCCCAAGTTGATCAATACAGGGTCACCGGGACATTATTAACCGCATTGCCATCTGAAAAGACTGAGAACTTGACTGCGATCTCAGATTATTCTGTCCAGTATTCCCAGGAAAACACAGTTGCTCAAATATCCGGAATCGTTGAAGTATTGGCAAAAGAAGTTGCCAGCAATGAGATCTGGATTGCAGCTGTAGGGTTCAGTGATGGAGAGCCAGTTGGAATCCGGAAATGGACCAGCTCAGAAGCGCTTGGTCCAGAAACATCTTACCCATTTGATATTCAACTCTACAGTCTAGGACCCCCCATCGACCAAGTCATGCTACTCAGTGAACTTCATTAACACAAAAAACCAGAATCGTAGGAGATTCCGGTTTTTTATTATGCACTTTATGAGTTAGGGATTTCCCCAGATCAAGAAACTATCTCTTTCGCAGAAATTTTCCCCATATTTATTCGTGAAACAGACCTGGTAGGGAATTGTCTCGCCGTTGTTAGCGTTGACTGGATCCAATCTGAAGAAAGCACATCCTCCCTGGTCCGTGGGTGCGCTTTGATAGGAGATCACTCCATCCTGGGGAGTTTCCAGGATAAGCTGTGTGTTTAAGTCCAGTTGGGGTTGATTATCCAAATGAGCACAGGCGCCGATCTCCTGGAATTCTGATGAAGATACTTGAGGATAGAGCTCCCATATATCAAGTGTAACCTCTGGCTCCAACTCTGTCTCCTCAAGGGCAACTTCTGTTGGAAGTGTGGTGAGATCATGGTCTGTATTCCCCCAAATCAAGTAACTGTCTTTTTTACAAAATTCCTGGTCACCTAAACCCTGGAAACAAACCTGATAATCCACAGTGGTTCCGTTTGCAGCTTGGATTGGTTCTAGCTCGAGAAACGCGCAACCACCTGAGTCTGTTAGATCGAAATAGAAAGTAGAAGAACCCATACCTTCAGCGTTTACAATTAACTCTGCTTGCACATTAGTTAATGGGGTCCCTTCTTCATGGATACAGGCCCCAATTTGTTGATTCTCATGAGATGATATCTGGGGCATCTGTTCCCAGATATCCATTTGTATATTCCTCACTACCGGGGTTTCATTTTTGGGTTTTCCGGCTTCCCGATAGAACTCTTCTTTATATTTTTGTCCCTGGGGCAGGATCCTCACCTGCTGACCTACGTCCGCCGCCGCATCAAACAAAAGGCAATAATTCTCAAAGCATTGTTGTGACACACCGACCCGGATCTCTTTCAGAGGAGTGATCGGTTCACCGGAAATCTCAAAACCAAAATACCGATCGATATACTCCATGAAATATGCAGGTATATAATATCCATTCCCATTATCAATCTCACGGAAATAGCTATCAGCATCCTCTTGCCTGGTCTGGTAATTCTGGTCAATTCGCTCTAAGAGGGACGATACTGGCCGCAGGGAAACACCCATTGGGCTCGTAGGGTCCTGGAATAAGACGATGTTCTTAAATATCTGCTCAATGTTTCCATCTGATGCGTGGTAAGCGGATGAAATAGTATCACCAGTGAACGCGGTCCCAAATCGGGCAATCGCTTCCCCAAATGGTGATTGAACTTCCTCAGCTGTAGAGGAACTTATACCAGCATTTTGAACACCCGGATATTGAGAACACTCACCAGCACATTTCCAGAGACCGTAGGGCATTAGATGTACTATTCCAGGGGGATCATCCTCAAACCTGAAAAACCCCATATTTTCAAAATACTGTTCCACACGCCCTTTTTCCGGATTTAATCGTGCTCTCGTTAATGGTAATCCTACCCAGCGCTCTCCCCCCATCTGATCATAAAAGTGGGAAAATTCTACGGGAACGACAAAACCGTTCAAATATCGTACACCTGAATTTTCTGGCACTTGGTTTGGTAAATCTGAAAAACCAGCCTCTATTCCAACTGGGTCCATATAGTACCTGGGAGAGTGATCAGGATCATAGATCATCACCACTCCATCAAAATACTGCTTTTCTTGATTTGTACCCGCTATATATTTCTTATTGGAAATTGGAGGACCGAGGATTTCTTCCCCCTGAAGACGTTCATATAAGTCACTGAATCTTGGATCAACCAGGTAATAACCAGCATTGTTCCCTACGGGTCCGGAACAAGCGGAAATAATCCCCAAGATAATTAAAATAAGAAGTAAAGTGACTAATTTCTTTAACATACTTGAATACAGAGCGATCTGAAACTGCAAGAAGTCATACAAATCTTGTCCTGTAATTTTAAACGATAAGTTAGATATACGCAATAGTCATCCCTTTTCTTGAAGCGTTCATAGGTAAGTGGATTTATGCTTAGCTTTACTTCCTACCAGGTAATTTTGAATCTCGGTCAGCATGGTGCCGGGTATGTTTCAGTGTATAATTGCTGGTGATCAAATTAGAACAAATCAGGTCCAATTTATACTGCGGAGGAAAGCAGGTATGACAGAATCCAAAGATTACCTCAACAGCCATACAATAGTCGCCACATACAATTACCTAGAACAAAGCGTTGATAAGGGATATGCCAACAGAACCCTGCATGTCGATTTGAACCAGAAGTCAATCAGCGAACAACCTGTCACTCAACAAATGAAGGATATTTTTACCGGTGGAAGGGGTTTCGCCCTCTGGCTATTATGGAACGCTGTTAATGATGATAGCAAATGGGATTCCCCGGAAAATGCCCTGGTAATCGCAAACGGCCCTCTCTGCGGGACTACAGCATATCCAGGGATGGGCAAAAGTACTGTAGTAACCTTATCACCCCTGACCGGATCGGTAATAGATAGCAATGGCGGCGGTTTTTTTGC